>Ga0164290_1000901_pt1 | contig 67533 bp, 58 predicted proteins | sample Micstemetagenome_FD_108782 | JGI IMG/M metagenome (GOLD analysis project Ga0164290, IMG submission 108782) | Contaminated culture microbial community from soil near Moab, Utah, USA - Microcoleus steenstrupii SON62 (Illumina Assembly) | ecosystem: Environmental > Terrestrial > Soil > Soil crust...
AATTTAATCACATGAGAGGAGTCTTTCTTCTGTTATTTTTTATTCCTGTTCTAACGTTTGCGCAAACCAAAAAGATCACTCTTGAAGACATCTATAAAAAAGGTACGTTCAGAGGCGAACCTGTAAGAGGCTTTACCGAACCGCAGGACACCCTGTTCAATCCAAAAGATATTATAGACGAAGCGGGAAAAACGCTTAACACATCGGATTACCAGGTAAGTGCCGATAAAAAACGCATCATCTTCTTTACTGGCCGCGAAGCCATCTATCGCCGTTCTACTAAAGCTAATGCATACTTGTATGATGTGGCTAACAAGAAAACCATACAGTTGAATAAGGGTAAGATCATGCACCCCAGCTTTTCACCTGATGGCAGCAAGTTGGCCTATGTGTCAGACAATAATTTATACCTCTACGATATCGCTTCTGGCCAGAACAAAGCCATTACAACCGATGGTAAATGGAACTTCATCATTAACGGTAATGCAGACTGGGTGTATGAAGAAGAGTTCTCTTTCAGCAAGGCTTACGATTGGAGCCCTAGTGGTAACTACATCTACTATTACAAGTTTGATGAGACCAATGTGAAGGAGTTCAACATGACCATCTACGATGATAAGTATAATAAAGACTACCGTTTTAAATATCCTAAAGTAGGAGAGGAAAACTCAAAGGTTGCCATTCATGTATATCATGTGCCTACAGGCAAAGATGTAAAAGCACAATACGAGCAAGGTGATATCTATATACCCAGAGTAAAATGGACACAAAGCGACGACAAGTTGGTGGTGTTCTGGATGAACCGTCATCAGAATCAATTAAAGTTGTTGATGACAGATGCTGCTACAGGAGCGGCAACTCCCTTGTATGAAGAAACCAATAAATACTATGTTGATATCAACGATGACTGGTGGTTCTTAAAAGATGGGAAGAACTTTTTGTTTGGCAGTGAAAAAGATGGCTGGTATTCGCTGTACATGAATAGCATTGATGGCAAAAAGAAGATTCGCCTGGTAAATGCTAAGTATGATATATCCGATGTGAATGCAGTAGATGAAACCAATCGTTTGGTGTATTATACTGCTGCTTATCCAACACCTATGGACCGTAACTTGTTTGTTGTGGATTTTGATGGTAAGAAAGTAACACAGTTAACATCCGGTACAGGCTGGCATAGAATTGAACTGAATGGAGATAAAACGCAGTTCTATGATTATCACTCCACCATTAATACGCCGCAAACAGTAACACTTTATGATATTAAGAAAGATAAGAAAGGTATTGTAGCCGTTAAGAATAAAGTGGTGAATGAAAGCAACAAGCTAAAAAGTGTAATGGCTGATTATGCATTAGGAAGAGCCGAGTTCTTAAAAGTACCTAATTCAAAAGGCGACAGCTTAAATGCATGGATATTACGTCCGGCGGATTTTGATCCGAACAAAAAATATCCAGTTCTGTTTTGCAATTATGGTGGTCCTGGTTCACAACAAGTGGCTAACCGCTTTGGTGCTGTAAGTTTCTGGCACCAGATGCTGGCGCAAAACGGAATGATCGTGGTAAGTGTTGATAATACAGGTACTGGGTTCCGTGGCGAAGAGTTTAAAAAGAAAACTTATTTGCGTTTAGGTGAAATGGAGATTAATGACCAGATAGACGCAGCGAAATACTTTGGCAGCCTGCCATACATTGACAAGAACCGCATTGGTCACTGGGGTTGGAGCTTCGGTGGTTTTATGAGTTCACTGGCTGTTACAAAAGGTGCTGATGTATTTAAAGCAGGTGTGGCCGTAGCACCGGTTACTTCCTGGATGTACTATGATAATATTTACACAGAACGTTTTATGCGTACACCAAAAGAAAACCCGGATGGTTATAAAGAAACAGCACCTATCAATTATGTATATAAGATCAAAGGAAACTATTTACTAATCCATGGAACTGCAGATGACAATGTGCATTTCCAAAACAGTGTGCAAATGATCAGTGCTTTGGTAAAGGCTAACATCGATTTCGAAACCATGTATTACCCTAACAAGAATCATGGTATTTCAGGCCAAATGGATAATACTACTTTCCATTTATGGAGAAAGATGACGAATTGGATCTATGAGAACTTAAGAGATGATATGAAACCTGTTGGCAACAATGCACAAACAAGCGATGCCAAGAAAACTTTCTAATCAATAGAAATAAAAAAGTAAAGAGACCTCACTTCGAGGTCTCTTTACTTTTGGTGCTATCTTTACTAAAACGGGGTTAATGAAAAAGATCTTCATGTTGGAGGTTGACAAGGATGAACATTATCTTACTAAACAAACAATGGAAGAGATTGGCATCGACGCATCTATCCAGTTTTTTTCTAAAGCCAGGGACCTGTTTCACCATTTATCAACTGCAGATTCTCCTTCCTTAATTGTAATCAATAATAACATAGCTCCGGAGGGAGGCATTGAAGTTCTTAAGCAACTAAAAGCCAACGATCTTTATAAAGCCATTCCAGTTGTTATTTTAAGCGATAATAATCTGGAACGTTATAGTAAAGAGGCCTATCTACACGGTGCCAGTTCCTACATCATGAAACCATTAAACATGGCAGATACGAGGAAGAAGATTGAAACCTTTTTTAAGTATTGGCTGGAAGTCGCGGAGGTTTAGTAAACTAACATCCTTATCATTTGTATTAATAGAGATGAAAAAAATTGCAGTAGCTATAACAGGTGCCAGCGGTTCAATATATGCTAAGCTCTTCCTGCAAAGGCTTGAACAATTAAAAGAGCAGATACAGGAATTATCTGTTGTAATGACAGATAATGCTAAAATAGTTTGGCAAACAGAACTGCAGGATGAAACCTATAGTAGCTTCAATGCACGATATTTTTCTACTAAAGATTTCAATGCACCTTTTGCTTCAGGGTCTGCTAAATATGATGCATTGGTCATTGTTCCCTGTTCTATGGGTACGTTGGGGAGAATTGCAGGAGGCATATCAAATGATTTGATCAGTCGTGCAGCTGATGTAATGTTAAAGGAAAGAAAGCGTTTGATCTTGGTGGTTAGAGAAACTCCATACAACCTGGTGCACATCCGCAATATGGAAACCGTAACCCTTGCAGGCGGTATCATTTGTCCTGCATCTCCTTCTTTTTATAGCAGGCCACAAACTATTGAAGAAGCTGCGTCAACAATTGCAGACCGTGCAATAGATTTGGCAGGAATAGATGCTAAATCATTCCGTTGGGGAACGGAAAGTTAAGCGGTCAGTCTTTGAAGTTTAGAGTTTGTGCTTATAGTTAGATTTTTCTTTGACCTTTTCAACAGCAAGATTGTTGCTAAGAACAACACGATTACTAACCCTAAGGTCATCCCATTCACCCCAAAATATTGCACAGGTGCAGTGATAAATATTCCAATGACTATAGCTGTTCCAAATGAAAGCCCTATGGCTTTTTCTTTACTGTTAGTGTATTGTATCAATAAGGCAGTATTGGCAGGTATAGCTGACTGCAGTAGTCCAATACCGATAGAAAATAATAAGAGCTCTTCTTTGAAAAAGGTAACCAGCGGCATTGCAGTTACTAAAGAAACAAGGCTGTAAAATTTCCATCCTATTTTATCGCTTAACCACCCGCCAATGATCTTTCCCGCAAATGCACTTAGTCCAATAGCAATAAGCCAGGTATAGTTTTGTTCATGCAGCAATTGAAAAATATTCCATATAGCAGATCTCAATAAGATGATAGCAAGTAAAAGTATCATTAGCAGGTCATGCCTGTCTATTTCAACGGCAGTCTGGTTTTCCATTTGCGCCTCTTTTACAGGATTTGTTATTTGAACGGTTTGTAACAGAAAAACAAAACCAATACAAGTGCATAGTAATATATCCCATACATTTAAGCCTTGATGAGCAAGATACCCTGCCAGTACTAGTCCAATGATACCTGGAGCTGCAAAGACACCAATGCCTGTGGCTTTATTATGGCTTATACAGCTTGCACCACCTGCTACATGATATGTAGCCGAAGCACATCCTGTTAGTACCAGTGAAAGAAACGGGTTGAAAGAGAATAGTATTAAGGCAATAACGTTTAATACTGCAGCTCCGGTGAGTGCATGCTTCGTATTGATCTTTTCTATTAAAAGTGCTGCGAAGTATTGTCCGCCGAAAGCAAGCAAGTTATAAATGAGAAATCCGGCAACGGTTTGTGATTGACTATCCGAGTAAAATAAGCTTGCAAGCATATAGCCTGCGGTAAAATCGTTCAGTCCATGACCAAAAGAAAGCACGGCTAGTTTTTGCCAATATTTCTTAAGCAGCATGGTTACTGGAAGTAATTGATGTAAGAATACATAATTATGTAAGTAATTATATTCATTACCAGGCTGGCACCAAAGATCTTTCTCCAGCTATCATTACGGTTCAAGGCTTTCAATAATAAGCCTTCTACTAATACCGACACAACCCAATAAATAGCCCATCCTGACAAATAATCTGGCCCTTCGTCAATTTCCAGGTATTGCTCTACCGTTGTTCTATTGGTTGTATTCATAATAATAAACCCTACAACAACGGAGGCTAAGTTAATGAGCATGGCATGCCATATAGAACGCCAGAATTTGTTGATCTTAAAAAGGTAAATGATAAAGCCTTCAACAAGGCCCCAAACAAAAAGAAAAAGGATAAAAGCAATGGGAACCAGAAACAGAATTTCAGGTCCGGCTGCATCCAGCAGAAATAGCTTCATAAGCAGTAGCAAATTTTTGCAATAATAATTGATGACAAGGATATCAAAAACAAAACAGCTAATGATGTTTATCATTAGCTGTAAAACAAGGAAGAGGAGATCCTGATGAAAGTCATCAGCCCTAACGACCTCTCTCTTACTTGTACATCATTTATTAGTTCGTGTAACCACCACCTGCAGCTACCCAATTGGTAATGGCTTGCCTGTCGGATACCGATAATGCAGCCCGTGGCGGCGGCGGCATTTGGCTTGGCGTGCCTGCCTGGTCAACGGCCCTTACTTTGATCCGCGTTGCCTGGGCAACAATCTGACAATCATTGCTAAAATTGATACCACTTTGTTGTGAAGTAGCATCATGACAACCGCTGACAGCGCAATTGGTTTGCACTATAGTACGTACAGCACTGAATAAAGATCCTGCTGGCGCATTGGTTACTGAAGCACTGATGTTAGAAGATGTGCAGCCATTTGCATCCCTGGCTACGATTGTGTAGCTGCCTGCAGCCAGATTGCTGAACGTATTGGCTGCTCCAAATGCACCACCATTAATGCTATACATGTAAGGGCCAGTGCTTCCAGAGGCCGTTACGGAAATACTTCCACTGGCAGGAGTAGGGCAAGGAATAGCCTGAGTAGCGTTATTAGTTACATTGATTGTAACGCCTGCACAAGCATTGGTAGTACCAACAGTAAACTGCGCTGAACCTGTACAGCCATTACTGTTTTTTGCTGTAATGGTGTAATTGCCTGCGGCCAGGCCGCTAAATGTTCCGGATGCCTGGAAATTGGTTCCGTCTTTACTGTACGTAAAACCGCTGCCACCTGTAGCAGTAGCCGTAATGCTGCCGTTGCTTTGCCCCTGGGTAGCATTTGTAGTGGTTGCAGTAACGCTGACCGTTACACCAGCGCAAGGGTTAGCAGGAGGAGCGGGGTCGTCACCTCCTTTGCTACACGCCGTATAGATGGCAGCACAGGAAACGATCAGCCCAAGGAGAATAAATTTCTTTCTCATAATGGATCTTTTTGGTTAATAAGCTTATTACCGAAAACATTTCCGGCCTTCGACCTTAGTAAAAGCAGTTTGCTAAAGTGTAATCAAGAAAAAGAATTTTATGGAGTTAAAAAACCCTTCAAAAATTGAAGGGTTACACGATTTATAAACTGAATGTTTTTACTTATTGATAATCGATGCAGGTGATGCAACTTCTTCAATCACTTTTCCGATGGAGGCATTAGGCATTTGTATTTTTAGCATAGCGGCTAAGGTGGCAGCGATATCAGTCATGTATACTTCTTTATAACTTTTGCCTGGCTTAACGCTCCATCCAAACCATATTAAAGGAATGTGAGAATCATAAGGATTCCAAACACCGTGAGTGGTTCCTGTCTGCCAGCCATCAAACCATTGAGGGTTAAAAACAAATTGAATATCACCGCTGCGTTTTTGGTTGTATCCGTTCGTCGCCATCATTCTTAGTTTTTCTGGTACCGCTGCTTTGGCTACGTGTTGTAAATCGAATGCTGCGGTAATACTGGGAAAGGTGAGTAATTCTTTAATAAGGTAATTAGTGATGGCTTCTCTGTCTGTATTGGCTAATGCAGCATCATTAAAATACAATTGGTAATTGATGATAACTTCAATAGCATTCGCAATATTGAAACGTTTTTGCACTCTTTCGTTCAATTGCTTTCTGATCTCTGCATCATCCAATGCACCTGCTGGTATCCTGTTTTCTTTGGCAAAGCCCGGAATATGAGCAACGCCATGATCTGCTGTCAGGAAAAGAAGATATTGCCCTTTGCCAATTTTCGTATCAAGATATTTTAAAAATTCAGCCATGTCCCTGTCCATTCTCAGATACATATCTTCCAGCTCAACAGAGTTAGGCCCAAAGGAGTGGCCTGCGTAATCAGTAGAGGAGAAGCTGACAGCTAAAAAATCTGTAAAGGCGCCCGCGCCCAATTTTTCTCCTTCAATAGCTGCTTTGGCAGTGTGAAAGGTATAGCTGTTGGCAAAGGGTGTGTAACGGAACGTTTCATATTTGTTATTCACCACCTTTTCTGTTTCATGGTCGAACACACGGTCTTCTCCGGGCAAATTGCTTTCATAGGGCTTATCATCTGCAGTGCTGTTTACATAAGTGTTCAGAGGATACAGGGTTTTCCAATTCTGCTTCAGGTAAGCATCCGGTAATTTTTTGTTGTTAAAATCAATCATCCATTGCGGCAGGGATTTCATGAAAAAGTCAGATGAGATCCATGAGCCGGTTGCGTTATCAAACCAATAAGAACCATTAGAAGTATGACCTCCGGGTAGAATTGCACCTCTGTCTTTAAGGGCAATGGCAATGGTTTTACTTCTGAAGTTTTGTGCTATGCGCAATTCATCTGTAACAGTATTGGCCCACATATTCCGTGGCGATTGTTTGCCTGCCGCCGATGTACTGCCAACCGTATTTACCGTACTGTCTTCCGTGCAGTACACATTTCGCTTAAGCGTTTTGTCATACCAATAGTTTCCTGCAATGCCATGTAGAGACGGAACGCTTCCAGTATAAACGCAGGTATGTCCTGGCGCCGTATAAGTAGGTGTGTAGGGAATAAAAGCATTTTCATTATTAAAACCTTCCCGTACCAAACGTTTAAAGCCGTCGTTAGTGTAACGGTCTGCATAACGGTATAAAAAATCCCAACGCATCTGGTCCACCATAATGCCTACCACCAGTTTAGGCCGTGTGGTTTTTTGTGCTGAGGAATAAATAAAACAAAGAGATATAAAGCCAACAAAAAGAATTCTCCGCATATATTGTATTAAAGCATAAAAATAGTCGAGTAACTAAGACCAATGACAATGCACCCATTAATTTTCAATAAACATATTGGTGTATATGTTAAGGATTGCTGCCGAACCAGCCCATAGGCCTGAAATCCCTATTTTTGCGCCGTTCTGAAGTGTAGAATAGAACTACAGAAGGTACAAGAGTGCGACGCAACAGGCGATGATAGTAGTAATGCAGATGACCGAACGAATCTCGAACCGATGAACAAGGAACATCGAATGATGAAGTGAAGGATAAAATAAGTATGATAACTATAAACCACAAACTATAAACTAGAAACTAAACATGGCAGATCTTTTTGAACGTCTCTTGAAAAACTATGGTCCTTTAGGACAACACCGCGAAAGAGCTTATGGTTATTTTGCTTTCCCAAAGGTGGAAGGTGAAATTGGTAGCCGCATGAAGTTCCGCGATAAGGATGTAATTGTGTGGAGCCTGAATAATTATTTAGGGCTGGCAAATCATCCCGAAGTGCGTAAAGCCGATGCAGATGCAGCAAAGGAATACGGATTGGCTTCGCCCATGGGTGCCCGCATGATGAGTGGCAACACCAATTTTCATGAGCAACTGGAAAGAGAACTGGCCGAGTTTGAAATGAAGGAAGATGCTGTATTGCTTAACTACGGCTACCAGGGAATGGTTAGCATAATTGATGTGCTCTGCAGTCGCCATGATATAATTGTTTACGATGCCGAGAGTCATGCCTGTATCATTGACGGTGTTCGCCTGCATCCGGGCCACCGTTATGTTTTCAAACATAATGATCTGGAAGATCTGGAAAAACAATTAACCCGTGCCACAAGCTTAATTGAAAAGCAGGGACAAGGCGGCATTTTGGTGATCACAGAAGGTGTGTTTGGTATGGCCGGCGATCAGGGCAAATTAAAAGAGATCGCTGCATTAAAAGATAGGTTCAATTTCCGCTTATTGGTTGACGATGCGCATGGTTTTGGTACGCTGGGTAAAACCGGTGCCGGTGCAGGGGAAGAGCAAGGTGTACAGGACAAGATTGACCTGTACTTCTCTACTTTTGCCAAATCAATGGCTTCTATCGGTGCTTTTGTAGCCGGTGATAAATCGATAATTGATTTTATCCGCTGGAATATTCGCAGCCAGATCTTTGCAAAGAGTTTACCTATGCCTTTAACATTGGGTAATCTAAAACGTTTAGAACTACTACGTACCAAGCCTGAATTGAAAGATAAGCTGTGGGAGAATGCCACTAAACTGCAGAACGGTTTAAAAGAAAAAGGCTTTGATATTGGCAAGACAGACACACCGGTTACTCCTGTTTATATGAAAGGTGGAGTGGAAGAAGCAACAGCAATGGTAATGGACCTGCGTGAGAACTATGGTGTGTTTGCCTCCGTAGTAGTATATCCTGTGATTCCGAAAGGGCATATCATTTATCGTTTAATTCCAACAGCTGCACATACCGATTCAGATATTGAAGAAACGCTGAATGCATTTACAGAAACAAAGAAGAAACTAGACGCCGGTGCATATAAAGTAGAAGCTATTCCGGATATGGCAGAATACAGTGCCAAACGTTTCGACTATTTGCATAGCAAGCCAAAGAACAAATAATAAAATAAATATACCATTGAGAGCCTCGCTGTTGCGGGGCTTTTTACTTTAAAAGCAGCAAGGGTTCTTGTATAAGAAACGAGATACAGCATCGTTTTTTGCCTCCGTAAAATGGTAAGCCCCACCTTCCTAGTTTTATCGCTGACCAGGAAGCAGATGGTAACCAAAGTTCGGCCGTAATATTTATAGTATTGTATTGTCGGAATAATGGCAACCTTCTTTGTGAGATGCATTAGATTAAATGTATGAGCATTGCGTATATTTATATTTGACTGCTATATTGTTTGACCATTCAAATGCAACGGAGAGACTTTATCAGTTGTCATTGACGGAAAATGTCTTTGTATTTATGAAAAAAATAATTTGCATTTTGCCACTAACTATTGGACTGTGCAGTCTACTTTTTCAATCTTGCAAAAAGGACAATACAAAACCAACAGACTGTTTTTCTAAAGCCGATTCTTACAGGCAAATAGTTGACAAACCAGCTACAGTAAGACAACAACCAGGTGGAACTTTTTTTATAGTTGAACAGGGTACAGTAAATACCAGGTTGAACCCCTGCAATCTGCCAACCGACTTTCAGGTTGACAACTTACAAGTCACAATTAGTGGTGACGTTAAGGCAACAATGCAAGGCGGTCCTGGTCCATGTTGCACAGAGATTTTGGTAATTACCAAAATAACAAGGTGACAACTTCTAAACTATTCTATAATCATTATTCCTGGACATAACGCAGCCAAAAGCGGCTTTCTGATATGCTGGCAGACGGAATAAACATCGCAGCAAATCGCGTATCAGCGGCAGAGGAAGATCATTCCAAAAACAAAGAAGGGCAGAAAAATGGAATAGATATTTTAAAGAGCGGTTGAATTCCTGAAATAGCAGTACGAATAATATTCAAGTTTTCCATTCAAATCAGTTTGCCTCCTTCCTTCATACAACAGTGATCATCATGCTGTATTAACAATCAATACTCTTTAATAGTATTATCTTTAAAGTACATCATAAATCACCGATAATTTGAACGTTTACTACTACCTCATTGATCTTTGGCCTTTATTGTGCTTACTGGTCCTAGTGCTATTAGTAGACGGATTAAAAAAGCTTTTTCAAAAGCCTCAGACAAACGGCCGGTAACGGTGATCTGTAAACTCCGGGATAAGATCATCAATTGTACCCTTAATGAATACTTTGCCAGCTTGCCTTGCCATAAGGCAAACATACAATTACTACAAAACGACATTTCTCGTTTGGGCACGTTAGGGCACTAAAGGGAACAAAAAGGCATATAATGGAACTGTAAGGCTTTCAAGGGAACTAAAAAGAATAGCTCTCTCCTTACTTACTGCTTCCTATTCACCACTCACTCTATAGCTGCTTGCTGGCTAGTTGCACCCAAAGCCCACCTTACTGCGTGGTTATTGCGTAATCAAAAAATTCAAGAAAACTATAAATACCGCAATGGATTTCTCCTCGCCGCTAAAATGTACCGCTTCATATTCATCCAAAAAGCAAGGATCATGTAGATGATAATAGGAGAGCCGAGTGTAAGAAAGGAAATATACATGAACCACATACGAATGCGACTGGTAGCAATGCCCATTCGTTCGCCAATGGCGGATAGCACACCAAAGGCTTTCCATTCAATAAAATCTTTAAAGCGGTTCATATCTCTAAAATAAAATTTTCAATTGGATTGCTCAAGCCCTGCACTCCTGTTTTAGTCACATTTAAGTAACTTCGCACCACTTTAAAATGGCCGCAAAATAAGTGCCTTAATTTCTGTACACTCAAAATTTTAAGTTCTTATGCTTTTTGATCTGGATCTGATAAAGAAAGTTTACACTGAATTACCCCAAAAAGTTGCTGCAGCCCGCAACCTGCTGAAACGCCCTATGACACTGGCTGAAAAAATCCTTTACTCACATACATATACACCTGCAACCCGCAATTTTGAAAGAGGAAAAGACTATGTTGACTTTGCCCCGGACCGTGTAGCCATGCAGTATGCTACGGCCCAGATGGCTCTTTTGCAGTTTGATACCTGTGGTCGTGAAAGAGTGGCGGTACCTTCTACTGTGCATTGCGACCACCTGATTCAAGCTAAGGTCGGGGCCACACAAGATCTGAATGCAGCCATTGATACTAATAAAGAAGTGTACGACTTTCTCTCATCCATCTCTAATAAATATGGAATTGGTTTCTGGAAACCCGGTGCTGGTATCATTCACCAGGTGGTGTTGGAAAATTATGCCTTTCCCGGTGGAATGATGATCGGTACAGACTCTCATACACCTAATGCCGGTGGTTTAGGTATGATTGCCATTGGTGTTGGTGGTGCAGATGCAGTGGATGTAATGGCAGGCTTGCCGTGGGAATTGAAAATGCCCAAGCTCATTGGTGTGAAGCTGACTGGCAAAATGAGCGGTTGGACTTCTGCCAAAGATGTGATCCTGAAAGTAGCCGGAATTACCACTGTAAAGGGAGGAACGGGTGCTATTGTAGAGTATTTTGGTGAAGGTGCAGACAGCATCAGTGCCACTGGTAAAGCAACCATTTGTAACATGGGGGCCGAAATTGGGGCTACCTGTTCTTTGTTTGCTTATGATGATAGAATGGCTGGTTACCTGAAAGCTACTGATAGGGCGGTGATTGCCGAACTTGCTGACTCAGTAAAAGATCATCTGCGTCCCGATGCGGAAGTTTATGCCAATCCTCAAAAATATTACGACCAGGTAATTGAAATAAATCTGAGCGAACTGGAACCGCATGTAAACGGTCCTTTCACCCCAGACCTGGCTACGCCTATTTCCAAAATGGCTGAAGCAGTAGCTGCCAACGGTTGGCCCGATGCTGTGGAAGTGGCCCTTATAGGTTCTTGTACCAACTCATCTTACGAGGACATTAGCCGCTCTGCTTCGATCGCTGCTCAAGCCAAGAAAAAAGGATTGAAGGCAAGAAGCGAATTCACTGTAACTCCCGGTTCAGAACTGGTTCGTTATACTATTGAAAAAGATGGCTATTTAGGAACCTTTGATGAAATTGGCGGTGTGATATTAGCTAATGCCTGCGGCCCCTGCATTGGTCAATGGGCACGTCATATTGATGATCCAAATCGCAAGAACACTATTGTTACTTCTTTCAACAGGAACTTTGCTAAGCGTAATGATGGTTTAGCTTCTACACATGCTTTTGTGGCAAGTCCTGAAATTGTTACCGCTTATGCCATTGCCGGACGTTTATCTTTTAATCCATTAAAAGACAGGCTGGTTAATGAGAATGGCGAAGAAGTATTGTTGGATGAACCAAAAGGTTTCGAATTGCCTCCGAGAGGTTTTTCTGTTGAAGATCCCGGATACCAGGCTCCTGCAGCTAGCGGTAAAGATGTGGAGGTTGCTGTAAGCCCCGAATCGCAACGATTACAACTACTAAGTCCTTTCCCCGCATGGGAGGGTACAGACCTGAAAGGTCTTCGTTTACTCATCAAAGTAAAAGGCAAGTGTACAACCGATCACATTTCTATGGCAGGGCCATGGTTAAAGTTCCGCGGCCACTTAGATAATATCTCCAACAACATGTTGATCGGTGCAGTGAACTACTTCAATAACCAAACAGATTCTGTCAAGAATGGCTTAACCGGTTCATACGGTCCTGTGCCTGCAACACAAAGAGCTTATAAAGCGGCAGGTCTTGGTTCTGTGGTTGTAGGTGATGAGAACTATGGTGAAGGTTCTTCAAGGGAACATGCAGCTATGGAGCCACGCCACCTGGGTGTTCGTGTAATTGTTGTAAAAAGCTTTGCACGCATACACGAAACCAACCTGAAAAAACAAGGTATGCTAGGGTTGACCTTTGCTAACAAAGAAGATTATGATAAAGTGCAGGAAGATGATATCATTGATATCGAAGGCCTCACAACATTTTCTCCTGGCAAGCAACTCACTATGGTGCTGCATCATAAAGACGGCAAAACAGATAAGATAAAGTTGAACCATACTTATAATGAACAGCAAATAGAATGGTTTAAAGCTGGTAGTGCGTTAAACCTGATCAGGAAGCAGTTTGGCAAAATGTAAGACAGCAGAACGTTATGTAATAAAAGCACTCTTTTTTGGAGTGCTTTATTTTTTTAGGGTTATTCAGATAGGCTTACATATCGCAATATCATCTTTACCCAATCGGCTTGCGCAAAAGATCGGAGATGTGAGCTATATGATGATCATCATGTTCTGCAACGAAGTATAAGGAGTCAATCAAACGCATAGGTTGTTGTAACCTCGGATGAACAGATGTAAGTAATAAAGTTGTTTCATTAAAGTTGTAACTGGCTTCTAATATTTTTTGCCTTTCTACAGTAAACAGTTGAAGCAGTTGTTCAAGCGTCTTTTCATTATGTCCTGCTTCTTTTGTTCTCGTATTGTTTAAATCAGCAGCCGTCAGCATTTCCTTTCCGTTCTGAAAATCCTGCAGTCGTTTCCACCAAAGCTCTTCAAGATCGTATAAATGCCCAAGGTGTTCCTTTACAGACCACCCGTTTTCATTATAGCTGCATCGTTCGTCATCTGCATTGGCCAGTATAGAGTGCAAACGAAACAGGCTTCCTTCCAACCTGCTAAAGATGACAGGGAAAAGTGTCGCCGGAAAATCAAAATTAAACTTCCGTTCGAACCAGGGAGTAAGTGGTAACATAACATCAATTCTTATTTCAAGTTACGAAGCTGCTTCTGGATAAACAGAGCATTGTTGATGGCAGATGTACCCCAGGTGTTGTTGAAGTATATAAAATTGATCCTGGATTTAGACTTTTGTAAACTATTTAAAACGTTTTGAAGAGCTTCTTCTTCATAAGAGGACTTATACAGCACTGGCACGCCATGAAAACGGTAATAAGCCAATGTATTATTCACCACAACATCATCAGGTAATTTTGGATAACTGTGTCCGCAGAAAATAATGTTGTTCTGTTTTAATTGTTTGTAGACTTTCTTATTCCACCAGCTTGAATGCCTGAACTCTACTACGTTAGTAAATGCAGGATTGATATTACCGATCATTCTTTCTAATACTTCATCTGAATATTGGAGCTGCGGTGGTAATTGAAAAAGCACACAGGCCAGCTTCTCTTTTAATCCAAGCTGTAGTTTATTGTAAAAGTCGTTGATTAGCGAGGTTGTTTCTTTGAATTGCTTGTAATGCGTAATTAGCCTCGGAACCTTTGCCGAAAATGAAAACCCTTCGGGGGATTTGTTATACCAGTTCTCCAGGAACTTAAGCTGGGGAAAACGATAAAAAGTAACATTTAATTCCAGCGTATTAAACTGCTCCGCATAGTGATCAAACCATTTGGATTGAGCCAGGCCGACAGGGTAGAAGAAGTCTTTCCATTCCTTATAATGAAAACCTGAACACCCGATATGCCATTCTTTTTGCATACCGTTGAATACTAAAAAGCAATGCCAGCTTTTTATAGCCAAAGTTTACTTATGCTGGCAGCCATTTCAGTTAGCTTATTAAATGTATCGGGCTTGGTAATAAAACAGTTGGCTCCCAAATCATAAGCTCCCTGTTTGTCTCTTGGTGAAGAAGAGGTGGTAAATACAATAGTTGGTATATGCCGCAGGCGGCTATCCGATTTTATTTCCTTCAACGATTCCCGGCCATCTTTCCCGGGCATGTTCAGGTCAAGCAGAATAAGCGAGGATGATTGGTCGTTACCGTCAGCATTCAGGTAATCAATCAGTTTATCGCCGTTTTCCAAAAACACATAGTCAAACTCTGCACCCAGTGCATCAAACGCATCACGAACAATTTCCCTATCATCAGCATCATCATCTACAATCAATATTTTGGTCTTTAATTTCATGCGGGCAAAATTATGTTGAATGTGGCGCCTTTTTCAGGCTCGCCATTTGCGAAAATAATACCTCCGTGGTGTTCTACTATTTTTTTACAAATTGCTAATCCAATTCCTGAACCTTCGTATTCGCTTCGTCCATGCAGCCGTTGGAATATGGCAAAAATTTTTCCTGCAAATTCATTTTCAAATCCAATTCCGTTATCGCTGAATTGCAGCTTATGATATTTTTCTGCATGTGGTAAGTGATAGGCTTCTACTTCGTTGAGGGAAAGCAAATGATAGCCAATGTTGATCTCCGGTTGCACTCCGTCTCTTACAAACTTTAATGAGTTGCTTAAAAGGTTTTGAAACAACTGCCTGAACTGGGATGGCACAATGTTCATTACCGGTAATTCATCAGCCTTAACTATAGCATTTTGCTGTTCAATTTTGTATTCTAATGTTTGAAGCGTTTCTTCTAAGATGGTTTTTAAATTACAGGGCTCAAAAGAACGGTTGCCGGAGATCATAGATATGGACAACAGATCGTCGATCATTGTTTGCATCCGTTGCGATGCATCAACAATCTTTTTAAGGTAAATTTTGCCAGTGTGGTCTATTTTGTCTTCCTGCGAGTCAGCCAGGCGGTCGCCAAATGTTGAAATTTTGCGCAGAGGTTCTTTCAGATCATGGCTGGCAACATAGGCAAATTCTTCCAGGCTGGCATTGGATTGCTCTAACATAAAAGAGTTTTGCAGTAAAGTTCTTTCCATCTCTTTCCTGTGGTTGATGTCCAATGCTGCGCCTAATACCTGCGTTACTTTTCCATTTGCATTTGTTTTGAAAGCAATCTCTCTTACCAATACCCATCTCCATTCACCATCTTTGGTTTTCAAACGGCATTCGTATTGTATCATAGAATCTGCCTGCTGAAACTTTCTGCTGCTTTCTTTTCTTTCCGGAAGCAGGTGATAGTCTTCGGAATGATAAAGTGTTTGGGTAATCTTATCTTCAGCTTCATACAATTCTTCGGGTATATATCCTAAAACAAAAAATATCTCACGGTTTACATAAGTAAAACCCTGCTTCTCTGCGTCAAACAGATACAAAATTGTTGGAGAAGCATCGGCGATCTGTTGAATAAAATGCTCCTGGTCTTTAATGGTCTTTGTTGCTTCTACCTGCTCAGTAACATCCAGGGAAATATTCAATATATGCTCTACCTTGCTCTGCGAATTACGATCGAACACAGTGCCGTATGTATGAAACCATCTGTATTCGCCTTTGCTATTTTTCATCCGGTAGGTAAACTCTGCCACCAGCTCATTATTCTCAGGATCATTGTTTGCCTCTTCTAAAACCCTTGCATTTTTTTCAGAGATAGAAATAATATCATCTGGATGAATGATATCAAGGAAGAAGGCAATGCCTTTTTCTATTACTGTTTGCGGCTCATAGCCAAGTAGTTTCTTCAATCCTTCGCTTACAAAAACATACTGGCCAGTGTTGATGTTATAAGAAGTAATTATAGAAGGAGTGGCATCTGCTATTTTGCGAATGAATGTTTGATTTTCCTTAAGCTCTTGTTGTATCCTGTGTTCTTCTGTTACATCTTGTGTGGTGCCCACCATCTTTAATGGGTTACCTTCTTCATCGTAGATGATTTCTCCACGGCGGTGTATGGTTTTAACCTTCCCGTTTTGCAGAATAATCCGATGTGTTCTATCATATGTTTTACCGGTTGCCACACATTCATTGAGATAGCTGAAAACTTCTTCTTTATCATCAGGATGAACAAAGTTGGCCACAATATCATAGGATAGGGCAGTTGTACTATCCAGATCATAAATCCTAAACAATTCTTCCGACCAGGTGACTTCTCCTGTTTGGATATTCCAGCTCCAGTTGCCAATGTGTGCCATTGCCTGGGCCTGCTTGTAAAGCCTTTCACTTTCCTGCAATTTTTCAATCAGGCTTTGCCTTTCCGTTACATCCTGCACAGTGCCTAAAAGTTGAACAGGCTGACCATCGGCGCCTAAGATTACTTCACCTCTTCCCTGTACAATCTTAACAGTCCCATCTCTTAATAAAAGCTTGTGATATACTTCATACGACTGGTTTGTTCTTAATGCATTCTGTACTACTTCCAGCATTTTGTCCCTGTCATCGGGGTGTAGTAATGAGCGATAGGTCTCGAACTCAATATGAGATTGAGGTTCCAAACCATATATGCGATATACCTCATCAGACCACTCGATTTTATTCTCGGCAATCTTCCATGTCCAGTTGCCAATATGAGCTAAAGATTGTGCCTGCTTATATAATTGCTGGCTTTCTTTAAGGCTGGATATCAACTCCTGCTTTTCGGTGATATCTCTTTCTGTGCCCACTACCTCAACGGGAACACCATTTTCATCGACGTGTACCTGTGCTACAGAACGGAGCGTTTTTATTTTGCCGTCAGTAGCTATAATGCGAAAAGTGTAATCAAGATATTTTTGCGAGAAGATCTCATCTACACCATTCTCAACAACATCCCTGTCATCAGGATGAACAAAGTCAAGAAAACGTTCAATAGTAATTTCTTCTGACTGGGGCTCTAAACCATAAATGCGGTATAAATGATCTGTCCACTCCAGTTTATTATTTAGCAGGTCCCAACTCCAGTTACCCATATTTGCCATTTCTTCTGCCTGGCGGTAAAGAGATTGAGAACGATGTAGTTTTTGTAGGAGATCTTCTTTTTCAGTGATGTCTTGCTCAGTACCTATTATGCGTACTGGTTTACCTTCTGCGTTTTTGATCAGGTGCGCAACGGACCGAACTCTTTTTATTGCATCCTTATCTGTTATGATCCGAAAGCTGTAATCAACAGAACCGTTTTTGTATATCTGTTCCAAACTTTTTTGTACCAATTCTTTATCCTGCGGATGAACGAAAGAGAGAAAACGTTCAAATGATATTTTTTCAGATTGTGGTTCCAGATCGTAAATACGGTACAATTGATCTGTCCATTCAACTGTGTTCGTTTCAAGCTCGTAGTTATAATTACCCATCTTGGCTAAAGCCTCTGCCTGCCGGTATAATTCATCGGTTTGTTCTAGTTTCCTGAGCAAAGTTTGTTTTTCGGTTACGTCCTGTGCAGTACCAAGCACAGAAACTGGATTGTTGTTCTCGTCAAACTGCAACTCCCCCCTGGCATGCAATATCTTTTGCTTTCCGTCTTTCGTTGTGATATTGTAATAGAAATTAAATGGCTTTTTGTTCTTTATAGAGCCCTGCAGAACAGTACTTACAACAGCTCTTTCTTCATCTGCAGTAAAGGTTTGTAAGTAGTTGTAAGAAATTTCCTCACCAGGTGTTAAGCCATAAATGCGGTATAATTCTTCAGACCATTTGATTTCGTTTGTTTTGAGGTCCCAGGTATAGCTTCCAATGTGGGTGATGGTCTCAGCTCTTTTATATTGCTCTTGTGTCTGTGTAAGTTCGGTTTCTCTTTTCTTTAATTCGTCAGCCGTTATTTTTTGTTCGTGTACATCAATGGCAATTCCGATCTTCTCCAAAACCCTTCCGCGATGATCTCTTCTGAACACCGTTTCATAAGTACGCATCCAGCGGTATTCGCCTCGTTTGTTTCTAATACGGTATTTTACTGAACGTATTTCTCCATCGCCAACAGTATGAAAAGATGCGTCGTTTTGCCGGATCAAAGGAACATCCTCAGGATGGATCATTCGTTCTATAAAATCGGAACCGATGTCTGTTAACTCTATTTGTGTGTAGCCCAGGAACTCAACCACCGAGCGGTTTGCATACACCTCTTTATTGTTTACCACATCAAACACATAAATAATACCCGGCGATGTATTGGTAATGGTTTCAATGAAGTGTGCATGTTCGTCAATCTTAGTTTTAAAAAGCTCGAAATAAGTATTGAACATTGCTGTTTCAAATTCGGCAAGAAACAGGTCGAGCTCCTGTATCACTTCAATGGCTGTTTCAATTTCCTGATAGAGGTCAGGAATGAAATAAAGGAAGACTTTATTTCTAAGGTGGGAGATGAGTGTAATATCCTCAGCAGTTACATCTTCTTTTTTGAACTGCGGCAACTGATTGGAAGACCATCTTTTTAAACTGCCTTCAATTTGTTGACGTGCCTTGTTCTTACTTAGCAAGCTTAGAAGCTCTCTATTCAATTCTGTGCTAATGGATATGGCCTGTTCTTCGGGTAATCCTTCAAAGAATTTCAGCAAAGGAATATTCATTTCTTTGCTGGTCTTAAGATAAATTTCAACAAACTGATGAAGCTTGTTTTGCAACAGGTATTCTGCAAAAGAAGGCAGATAGACAAGGTTATCAATGGATAATGTATGTTCGGTTTTAGTCCTCACAGTATGCTATGGTTAATGCAAGTCCGGTCCGGGTAGTAAAGTGGATCAACCTGCAAATGGGTTCTGAAAATGAATGTGAATAAAATTAAGGAAAATCCACTGCACAAACCGCTGGCTGAATATCAATTACTAATGTAAATATTGATTTTTCCTTTATCAAGCCCCATTCTCCTGGACCATAAAAAAGGCTTTAATTCATTTTCGCCCAGCCTTACTTCGCCATGATGCGAATAGATGATGAGCGAATCCACATCTTCTATAATATTTTTAAAATGCATAGGCGACCAACTGCCTTCGCCTAATGAAAGTTTTACAAGATTGTATGGGGGTTTTGAATGTAATTTGAACCTGATCTCTTTGGACAGGTTCATAAAAAAAGGACTGCTGTGTAAGCTGTCCTCTTTAAGCTTCCAGATGATCTCTGCATCATGGCCGGATGTATTTTTCATGTTGATGCGACGTGCAGGATCACAACTGTACAGGCTAGCGATAGTTAATATGAAAAGAAGGAGTTTCATAGAGGGTTAGGATGAAGACCGCCTTATGGATTATCATCCTTGTCTATGTTTTCTATTTCATCTAAAACATCTGTGCCCGGCAGATCCTGCCCTGCATCTTCATTAGAAACATTTTGCGGCGCACCTATTTCTTCGTCTTTCGAATTCATTACTTCCAATTCATCTTCTTCTGTTATGTCGTCTCTTGTTCCCTGTCTCGATACTTTTTCCTGCTCAATTTCCTGTGTAGTGACATAACGTTGGCTTACACCTGTAGCGTTGTGTCCGCTGGGAAGATTTTCTACATCCATGTCAACGCGGTGTGTATCCGTTCTCTGGTCCATAATGTCTTCTTTGGATGGGTAATGTGGGTAACCCGGAAAATCCTGTCCTATTTTTTCATCGTTGGCTTGATCCACTTCTCTTTTGCTATCCATTGCTTTGGATGGATCGTTCTCCGGTATTCCTGATGCGTTTCGATCTGTGTTATTATTGCGTGCCATGTTGCTCTTTTGATTGAATACATAAAAATGTTGTGCCGTAAAGCATACGGCCAGGAGCATGGTTGGATTAGAGGCAGAAAATATTAAGCAGTAACGCTTTTTAAATGAGATGCCGGATGAATATGTGCTGCACTGCGATGTTCTTTGTTGAACAGGTTCAGGGTTGTAAAGTCTTTTTCAAATTCAATCTGGCAGATGTAATGATGTTCCAGCTTTTGAGTAGTGATCAATAGATCGAGCAGATCCTGTGCAGGGGTTTTTGGTGTTGTGGTCTCTAGCATGGGATAGTTAATTTGGTTATTGGCTGAGCGAATGTAGATGTCCTTTATATTAAAACCAATTGTTTAACGGAAAATAGTTGGCATGATATTTTTGTTATACAGGTTAGCATATAATTAAAAACAATAGATAAAGCTCCCTTGCTCGAAAGAGACCGGGGCTTTTTCGTTTTAGGGGTTCATGCCGATCCTTTCCAGAAGGCCGCAAAGGCCAAAGTCAGGTTATCTTAAACATAAAAAAGCTCTCAACAATTCTTTAAGGTTGAGAGCTTTTAATTTCTAAAGGTGAATAATGAACTATAAGGGCCTGTGCTGAGATGTCCTTCCAACCGGGAAGGTCGGGATGGCCACTAGTAGTCATTCGAGGTTTTATTATCCGGTTTGTTTTTGTCCTTGTTCCCAAATATTTTTCTCAGGATGCCTTTCTTTTCTTTTTGTTCTTCCTGCGGAACAGCAGGAGGTAAGGTTTGCTTTTTGCCCGAAGTGTCCTTCTTATTGTTATTGTCTTTTTTATTCTTTGCTGCATTCTGGTCTTCATCTACCGGCAACTGCGATTCAGCGCCAATGGTATCAGATGTTGGAATGTCTGTATAATCATCTGAATTACTTTCTTCATACCCTTCTATGCCTGGCATTTCAGGAATATAAAAATCATCTGCATTAATGCTTTCGTTGTGTAGGTCAGCAGGTTCCTCAAACACAGCATCCCTGTCAATACCTAAAGACTTATCAGCATATACTTTCTTAAAGAAATTTTCCCATATTGGCATAGCAGCCCGGCCACCATAACCCAAGGTATTTTGAATCCTGATAAAACGATCATCGCTACCTACCCAAACACCGGCTAACAATTGCGGACTATAACCAATAAACCAGGCATCAGCATTATCGTTTGTGGTACCAGTCTTTCCACCTAACTCTACTGCTCCGACACGTCCACGCAAACCTGCAGCCGTACCTCTGTCAACAGTACCCTGCATTACCCGTGTCATTTTATAAGCACTTACTTCACTCACTACTTCCTTACGGTTCTTTCCATAGTCGGAGCGATAGATAACATTGCCGTTACGGTCTTCAATACGGCTGATTAAACTAGGTTCGGTAGTAAAACCTCCGCCAGGAAAGATGGTATAAGCCTGCATCATTTCGTATAGGGAAAGGTCGCAGGAGCCTAAAGCAATAGAAGGCACTACATCAATTTTGGTCTGAATACCTACTCTTTGCAAAAAACCGGCAAATTGAGCAGGGCCTACCTGTTTTATTAAATAAGCAGATGCGCAGTTTAAAGAATGGGCTAAAGCTCCAGCCATTGAAACAGTTGGCAGGCCCGGACATTCTTTCTTAGCAGGCACCCAGCCATTGCCCTGGAAATAAACAGCCTGGTTTGGAATGCCAGTTTCTGGTGTAATGCCTCTTTCTTCCATTGCCTGGCAGTAGAGCAGGGGTTTAATAGATGAACCAACCTGCCTTTTTGTTTTTAAGTTGGCGTGATCATATTTAAATGTTTTAAAAGAAATGCCACCTACCCATGCACGTACTTCCCCGGTTATAGGGTTCATTGCCATAAAGGCTGTTTGTAACAACTGCCTGTGGTATTTGATGGAGTCGAGAGGCGTCATAATCGTATCAACTTCTCTTTTAGAGTTCCATGCAAAAACCTTCATTTCTGTTTTTTGCTTAAAGGTTTTGCGAATCTCTGCATCACTCATGTCTTCTGCTTTCAAATTTCTCCAGCGGTCACTGTTCTTTATATGGTTCTCCAGAATGTCTTCATGCCCATTCCAAACGGTTCCTTTTTTTATGTTGCCTTGTGCATTCAATGCCTTTTGCAAAGTAGGCATCCATTGTGCCACTGATTCTTCCGCATACTGCTGCATGCGCGGATTGATAGTAGTGAACACTCTTAAACCATCATCATAAATGTCATACGATTCACCCTCCGAATCTTTAATGTCTTTTAATACATCTTTGATCTCATCTTTCAATACTTCGCGGAAGTAAGGTGCATAGCCCGTGTTCTCATCAAGCTTTCTATAGTTTGTTTTAATTGGCAGGGACTTTAATCTTTCCAATTCAGCTTCCGATTTAATATAGCCGTTCCTATGCATCTGGCTCAGCACCACATTTCTTCTTTCCTGGGAATTTTTGGGATTCTTAATGGGATTATACTTTGTATTTGCTTTCAGCATTCCAACCAATACTGCCGCTTCATCAACGCTTAAGCGGTCCGGCTCTTTTTGAAAGAAGGTTCTGGAAGCATTTCGAATACCATAAATGTTCTCACCAAACGGTACAGCATTCAGGTACAGGGCTGTGATTTCTTCCTTAGTAAAGTTCCTTTCCAAACGTATAGAGATGATATATTCTTTCAGCTTTTGTAACCCCCGGCTTAATGGGTTGCTGGCTCTTTCACCATTAAATAAGTTAAGGGCTAATTGTTGTGTTATAGTACTGCCACCACCTTCTTTACCTAATAAAATAACAGCACGCAGGGTAGCTCTTATATAATGCCGGAGTGGTCGTAAAAGCGTTCATCCTCTGTTGCTACTAAAGCATTGATAACATGTTTTGATATGTCTTTATAGGCTACGCTGCTTCGGTTACCTCTTTCACGATAATATTTTCCCATAAGGGTGCCATCTTCGGCATATACCTCAGAAGATTGCATGATGCTCGGGTTTTCTAATTCCTTTAAAGAAGGAAGTTTGCCAAATACGCCGAACATAATTAAAGCTATCAACAGAATAAAGGCACCAAAGCCTCCAAGGAGGATGTACCAGAAAATGCGAACGCTTTTTTTAATACCGGAAGTCTTTTTTGCCGGTGCTTGTTTTTTAGGTTGAACAGAGGTTGTATTTCGCATAGAAGTCAAAGCTAAAAAATAGCTGAAAGAAAAATGGTTAAAATAAACAGGATGATCAGTAATGAGTAATCAGTAATGAGTTTTCTCAAGCATAGGACTTTCCTATAGAGAGGGTTTGAAGTTCAAACCGTCTCACTCATTATTCATTACTAATTATTTCAGAATTTCACCGGCAAGTTTTGCTCCAAAAATTTCGAATAAGCTTTTAGATCGGGATTGGCTTTTAAAACATCAAGGTTGGGAGCAGAAATGAGGGAAAAAGAAAATTTATCTGCCTTTAGCCACGGAACAATTTGTGATGCCGCTATAGGCTTGGCTTGTTGTACATAATCAAAAGCGGTTTGCAGATTAGTAAATTCACCAATCAATACCAGTTTGGTTTCAGCATCCAGATCAATCAGCTGCACATTGAATGGTTTGCCCGGAAACTTTTCGCGACTGTAACGTGTAAAAGCATTTCTTGCTTCATTGCCAAACACTTTATCAACTTTATTCAATACCACAACAGCATAGTGTGCCGCATCTGGTTTGTAACTATAAAGCGAAGTGTTTTGCGCAGGTTGTTGCGGAATTGGTTTGCGGGCAATCGTATCCTGTTTCACCGGTGCCGGCTTATTATTAACAACATCCTGTTTGGGTTTGCTGGCAATCGTATCGGTACGGACAGGCATTGGTTTTTCTACTACAACAACCACACTGTCTTCGGCAGGTCGCTCAATTTGCAAGCGGTTTAATTCATCTTCAATCTGGGCACGGCGGCTTAGTGCATTAATCAGGTTATTTGCTTTTGCAGCAATAGGTGTATTCGGGTTTTGATTAACCAATGTAGTAAGAATAGAAGTTGCAGCACTGTCTTCTCTTAATTTAGAATGATACACAGCTTCGATGTACAACAGCTGCGGTTGCCATGTGGTTGTACCGTATGTGCTATCGGCAATGCGCTTAGCTTCTTTTGCTTCAGCAAACCTGCCTTCTAAAAACAGGTCGTAAACGGCTTCATAGTCTTTAGTAGCAGCAATGATTTGCGTATTATCTTCTTTTTTGCCGTTCAATGTTTTTGCTGCTTTGGAATCCGGGTAAAGGTCTGACAGCAGCTTTTTGGTTCTTGCAGCGGCATCTATATTGCCCATTTTGCTATAGGCATAGTAAAGGTGAAATAAGGCTTCAGGCAATTTTGCAAAGGATGGAAAACGGGTTCTTAGTTATTCAAATGCAGCAATGGCTGATGCATAATCATTCATCTCCGAGAGGTAAATAACACCCGATTCAAATAAGCCGATCTGAATGCTGTCGTTTGAAGATTTAATTTGTAAAGGCGTAACGGGCAAACTGGCTAACACAGAATTATAAGTTATACCGCTATCGTTGTTCAGGCTAATTCCTATGCCAATGCTATTATTATTTACGGGATTGTTACCTCTGAAAGCATTGTTGCTATTGCTTGCTCGTCTCCAGTTATCCTGGTTGGAACGGTTTCCCCAAACCTGCTTAAACTTTTGTGCTCCTTGTGTTTTTGCCGTGCTGTTATAAAAATACCATTCGCCTTTTGTGGAGGTAGAAAAAATATCGTTATTGGTGGTGCCGGTAACAGGCAATGTTGTAATAGTTCCTTCATCACCCAGGCCCTGTGCCTTTCGCTGTTGTTTTACCAGCTTCTTAATATATTCTTCTTTTTCGGCTTCGGGCATGGCAGCTATGCGTTGCAGACTATCCTGTAGTGCAATGGAATTAAGATAAGGGATCAACTTTGACAAGATCTGTCTGCGAGTCTCCACATGAACCAATTGGTCACCATCAATATCATTGATCTGTATGCTATCGTAAAAAGAAGCTGCCTGCTTGTATTTCTTACTAATGTAGGAGAGATCAGCTATTTGCAAAAACGCTTTGCTCTTAGAACCAATGTTACCATTGTTGTATTTAGAACCTTTCAGCAAGAAGGCTTGTGCAGCATCAAAATTGTTACGCTCCATTTCCATCTGTGCCATCATAAAATAGATCACATCCCTGTAATCCACATACTTATCGCGACGGGCCATCTTCTGCAGTTCAGCAATGTTCTTCTCCAAATAATTCTCTCCACCATCTTTATTTAAACGCACCAGGTTTAATCTTGCATAGATATCCAGCACTGGATCCGTAGTGTGGGCAATAGCTTTTGCATAAAGCTTTTCGGCTTCTGCACCTTTTCCGCTGCGATCGAACATTTGTGCGGCAAGGTATTCCCAACGGCCTCTTTCGCTTTTATTCTTTGCCCTGTCTAACGCAGCCACCAGGTGTGTAGCCGAGCTATCCCACATGCCCTGGCGGTAAAACCAATAGGCTTGTATTTCGTCCAGCTCTGTGTATAATCGTTTAGGAAAATTAGGGTCGGCTTTTAAGGTAGCTATCAAGCTATTGGTTTCGGCATCGTTACCCATTTCAATAAAGGTGCGTACCAGCCATAGCAAGGCATTGTTGCGTCCGGGCGGGTCCGAAGTGATCTTTTGCAAAAAGCTGGGATCTTCCCTGGTAGCAATGCTTAAGGCCTGGCCACCATCCATGCGGCTGCCAATGTATTTATAGTAGCCATCTTTTTCTTTTTCAGCAAAGGCCCAGTTGATGAACTGGAACATTTGCCGGGCAGAATCGAATTTTTTTTGAAAATAATATGCAGCACCCCAAAGCAGGTACATATCGTCTGCCCAGTCGCTGCGCAGATCGTGCATTACAATGCCGGTTTGCGATTTATAGATCACTGAATCCAGCTGGGTTTTATCCTGGCTGGTGGCATCGAGGGTGTAGTTATAAAAGGGGAGAAGCTGGGTATAGTCGTCCTTATGTGCGGCCTTTGCCCGTTCAATTACTTCGTTGATCTTGTTGTTGGCATTAAAAAAGTAATTGTAATGGGTGGTAAGGTTTTGAAAAAAGCGCCGCGGGGTATTTAGCTTTTTAGTACCTGTTTTTTCTGCTTTTAGTTCACGGTTATCGTAAGGTTCGGGCTTTTTTATATCTAACTCAAACCCAAGCTGGGCTTGTGCAGATTTGAAACCTGAAAATAACAGGAAAAAAAAGAGAAAGTAACAGGTATGGCGGCTTAATCGCATTTTCGGCGGCAAATAAAGTGTTATAAACTGAAATTCAAAGATTTTAGTATAAATATGAGCCTTTTTTTAGGAAGATTTTCGTGAGTATAATTAAAGCTTTGGCCTCGAAGGAGATTAGCTATACTATTAAAATCAAAAAGGCTGTTATTATAACAGCCTTTTTGAAAAAAATATGGTTGAATTAATAACCGGGATTTTGCACCAGGTTTGGATTCACCTTTAACTCATTAAATGGAATTGGGAAGATCCAAGCTCTTGAAGAAGGGTTGATGGTACAATTAGCTGCCCTTGAGCCACCAGCAGTACCGCATTCCTGCCTTACTATTGTTTTGGTGGTCCTTCTCAGATCAAACCAGCGATGCCCTTCACCAAGCAACTCTACACGGCGCTGAAGTAAAATAGCATTCAGCAAAGCCTGTCCTGTTTCTGCGCCAACAGCAACGCCTCTGTTTGTTCTTAATGTATTAAGATCAACTAATGCAGTTGGATCACTGATTCTATATTTAGCTTCAGCTCTCATTAAGATCATTTCTCCGGCACGGAATACCTTAAAACTGCGGATACCAGGATATTTCCAAAGCAATGTACGTTGAACACCGCCAGTACCTGCTTGATTGAAACGTGTAATATTAGTGTTGACATAAGCTCCACCCTGGCTTTGAATGACTGCACTCAAAGCAGCTGTAACACGGTAGTTTGGTCCGCTTCCGCTAATAGCTCCTCCTGGACGGAGTGCATTATCTGAAGGGATTTGCCAATATACTTCAGAAGGAGGGGTTGCTTCCTGGGCCGCAACAAAAGAATTGACAAAGTCTGTAGCGTTTCCTAAAGGACGAACTGTCAAAGCAACACTAGCGTCGTTAATTACATCGTTCCACTGCGACGCATAATAGTTCACTCTTGCCCGCATAGCATAGACAACTACACTGTCAATGTAATAACGTGTTGCATTTCCTGTAGTGTTACCACCGGCGCGGAAAGCTAACAATGCATCTCCTAAATCCTTAAGAACTGCATCATAGTTTTCTTTTACTGTATTGCGTGGTGGCAAATTGGCAAAAGGCTTTTGCGGGTCAAACGTAGTAACATATGGCACTCCTAATAATGTAGAATTCCTGCCAAAATCCTGGGCGAAATACCGCATCAAATCGAAGTGGCAATGCGCTCTTATAGCTAACGCCTGGGCCCTGATTCTTTTTGCCTCAGCATTAGTAGAACCAGATTCATACGTGCCTACGAACTTCAAAAGGTTATTAACCCTTGAGATTATTTCATAAGGTTGAATGAATGCACCTGCCACCACTCCATTATCAGATGAATAGATCATTTCTGACATGCTGTTCCAGTTACCAAGACTTTCAAAGGCTTCAACAAAATCATCGCCCATTAACTCCGGTAAGGCACTAAATGCACTTGGTGAACCTGAAGCTGCCGGGTTGTTATAATAGTTATTGCTTTGAAAGCCATCATAAGCTCCTCTTAAGGCACTTCTAACATCATCAAACGTTTTAAGATCAGTTAGCGACGTGTCTGGAACTGTGTCTAATTTTTTATTGCAACCTGCAAAACCTATAGTCATTACAGTTGCGGCTGTATATATTGCTTTTGTTATGTTCTTCATTCGATAAATTTTAAACAATTAGAAGTTCAGGTTTAATCCAAAGTTTACACTTCTTAAAGATGGATACTGAGCACCACTCACAGAGGCATTAGCACCGCTGCCATCTGCATCATTGATTGATGATACTTCAGGATCCCATCCCTGGAATTTGTGCCATGTATAAAGGTTTTGTCCCTGTATGAAAAAACGTGCACCCTGAACTTTTAACTTGCCAGTGATGGTTTTAGGTAAAGAGTATGATAGCATCACATTACGCAATCTTATAAAATCGCCTTTTTCTAAGAAGCGAGTGGTCTGGCTCTCAGTCGCTTCATCTATACGAGGGAAATCTGTAACCTGCCCAGGTGCTGTCCATGCTCTTAAACCATTTCTGGAGAAACCTGATGTAGTGTACTGATAGAATTCTATATTATATCGGGCATTGTTATAAACATAATTGCCGTAGTTGAATACAAAGAATGTTGAAAGCTCTAAACCTTTATAATTAAAAGTGTTGGTTAAACCGCCATTATGAGGCGCATCGCTTGGGCCAAGCACAACCCTGTCGTTTGCATCATATAATTCTGTGATGGTTTTGCCGTCCGCTTCGAGGTATTGGGAATTTCCATTTTGAGGATTTACACCATTGAAACGAACCAGATAAAAGCTATTTAATGGTTTGCCTACCTGTAAAGCCTGGAAGCTTCTGAATAGTTGAAAGTTTTGACCGTCAGGAAGTGACTTGATCTCATTTTTATTATAAGCATAGTTGGCATCAATTGTCCACCTGTAGTCCTTATTGTTTAGTATACTGAACGACAGATTTAATTCTACGCCTTTATTGGCCATACTTCCGTTGTTGGCAAGAATGGTCCCATTACCGCCGCTTGTTCCAGGAATAGTAGGTTGGAAATAAAGGCCTTTAGTTAAGCTGTTGTACACCTCAACTGAACCTCTGAGGCGGTTTTTTAGAACTTCAAAGTCAAGTCCGAGATTGGCGGTTCTTCTTCTTTCCCAGGTCAAATCAGTATTACCAAGGCGGGTAATTTGTAAAGTACCCTGACCGCCATAAGTTCCCCGACTATACTGCTGTATATAAGGAAACTCGCCAATGCCATTTTGATTACCTACAGACCCATAGCTAGCTCTGAGCTTCAGGAAATTAATTGCTTTGGTCTGAAAGAAACTTTCGTCCGAAACAACCCAGCTTGCACCTACAGAACCGTACTGAGTCCATCTGTTATCAGTGCTTAGTCTTGATGATCCATCTGTACGACCCGATAGAGAAAGGAAATAACGGTTTTTAAATCCATAATCGGCTGTACCAAAGTAAGACATCAGCGAGCTGTTTTCAGGGAAACCACCTCCAACTACAGGAATGTAACCGTTAGATGCAGTACCTGTCACTAAACCTGCTTCATTATCGAAAGGCAACAAGAGACCATAACCAGTAAAATTAAAGTTGCGACCCCGGTTTCTTAAATACTCTGTATAAACACTAGTAGTTAAGCTGTGCTGATTATTGTTATCCAGAAAAGTTCTGTAAGTAAGACTATTGGTAATAGTATATCGAAAACGACGATCGTAAGATCTTCCTATCTCACCTTCACCACGGAAAGCTTGCCCAAAAGCTACATTTTGCTGCGCTGATTGTGTACCCCTTTTGGTTATGGCAAATGTTTCAAATTGAGAGAAATCACCACCTGCATTAATGCGATATGTGAGATTTTTAATCCAAGGCAAATTTATTTCTGCATAAACATTGCCGGTGGATTTCAACTGCCAGCTATCATCAGCATTTTCCTTTAACTCTTCAATCGGATTTAACCAGAAAGGAAACTGGACAGAATTTGTATAGGATCCATCGGTTTGATAAACCGGCTCATAAGGCAGAGCCCACAACACGGTGTTTAATGGGGCACCAATACTTTGATTTCCTTCTGCAGTACCTCTGAAGTTTGACCAGCCTCCGGAAAGATTTACGCCAAATTTATAAGCCTGATCTGAATGTGCAACATTTATACGACCTGTGTAACGCTTTAATCCTGTAAACACAGTAACACCTTCCTGGTCTAACATGGCTAACGAAGAATAAAATGTTGTTTTGTCGGTACCACCTGAAGCAGAAATTTGGTGTGAATGCATTTATGCTTCTTTAAATACATAGTCACTCCAGTTTACGTCTGTTTTGCGAAACTCGGCTACTTGGGCTGGTGTCCATCCCCAAGGGTTGCCTGCTATGTTCATTTCAAAGTCCAGCTTTTCCTGGGTATTCATCAACTTCAGTTTGTTCTCAGGCAAGGTAGAAATTCCATATTGGCCGTCATAAGCAAAACGCACTTTTCCTGCACGTCCTTTCTTAGTAGTAATAACAATAACTCCGTTAGCTCCACGACTTCCATAGATGGCTGTCGAGGCTGCATCTTTCAGAACAGTTATACTTTCAAAATCACCCTGGTTTAAAGTACTGAAGTCGCCTGCCCTGACTTCAATTCCATCAACAATGTATAAAGGCGTAACAGAACCATTAACTGACGTACGACCTCTTACGATTACATCAGCATTACGGCCTGGCTGTCCTGAACCAGCTTTAACGTTCAAGCCCGGAGCCTGACCTTGCAGCAACTGATCAAAAGAAGCAATGGGTTGCGTTCTTATATCATCAACAACAACTGTCGTTGCCGAACCTACAGTGGCTCTTCTCGAACGTGTCGCATAGCCTGTGACGACTACTTCTGTTAATGGATTGGCTTTTGCTGCAACAATAACGTTCACTACATTACCGTCAACCGTTATTTCCTTTGTATCAATGGTAGTGCTGGTAATTACTAACACATCCCCTTGTTTAGCATTAATAGAAAAGTTACCCTGTGCATCGGCAACTGCAGTGGTTCGTGTTCCCTTAATCTGCACAGTAGCAAATGGTTGGGGCTCACCATTTTGAGTAGTGATCTTACCGGTAACATTTTGCGCTTGTGCAAATGCTACAAGGAAGAAGCCCAGAACCATTGAAAGAATCATCTTTGTGGCTTGTTTTTTCATGAACTTGTATTTGGTTTTAGATTTGAGGAGGTTTGGTATAACATACTTTAACCCCCGTTAACTTTAAATAAGACCTTATATTGATTTAATCTGCTGCTTTGGAAGTTTAACCATCAGGTAAAACATGCAATTAGAAGTTTGAGGCCATAAAAAGAAGGTGCGAAGATGGTGCATTATCATTGGTGGTGTAATTGCTTGTAAAATTTCGGCAAATAAAATCAAAACTTTTTAAATCGATGAAAAGAGGATAAAAAGAACCAAACCATTTGTTTTACGCTACGTTTGAAAAAAGATCGTAGTAATTGTTTGTTGAGAGAACCGATTCTTATAGTGAATTTTGCTAAACGTTCTTCCTCCTGATAACATTACTGGTATACAAACCTATATTCTTGTCCATATCCCATAACGCCGCCAGATGTTGGAGCAACTTTGTAAACTGTTGGATACTCATTGACTATTTGTCCTGAAATGCCCAGGCTTAAAAAATTAGTGGTCATAAAAGTTCCGTCGAGCATATAATTGCTCATGACCACTCCCTGTGGCAGATAGTCTGAAGTCAAGTCAAAGCATCGGGGAAACAGGCTGGAATTCCAATATGCAGTATAGGTGTCGTTGCCCATAATCTCTACTTCGCCTCTTTTACGAAACCACATAAATGGCAATCCTGTTATGTTTAAAGTGCTTAATGGGTTACGAACCGACATGAAGGAAGGATTGCTGATCTGTACAAGGAAACCGCCAATACCCCCATTACCCAACAAGTGGGCCTGCGGTACTCGAACCGACCACTTACTAATGTTGCCATTTGATTTAATAAGAGTATCCGTTCTGTAAAGTGATAGCTGGCTTTCACCATTGTTTATTGAATACCAGTCTACAATTGTTTGATTGCCATTATATACATAATTGCGAACACGGAGCCGGCGGAAAACCGGATTGTGTTGTTCGACACGAAGCATGCGGTCACTGATTAAATTATTGGCTGCATCATAAGTATAAAACAGTGTGTCTTCCGGGGCGCCTGAAGGAAACATACCATTGACCTGCCTGATGCGCATGGAGGATGGTTTGGTATTAGTACCCGAGTAGCTGAATATATAAAATACCGTATCGCTTGTTACACCCTGCGACGCATTGTCTGCGATCTGTATCACTCTCTTTTGTGCATCGTAAGTAAAACGCCAACTGCCCATAAAACTGTTGTCAGACATATAAAGATCTACACGGCTGATAACCGGTACAGGGGGCGGAGGAGGCGGTGGTGGAGGCGGCGGAACAATTGTATCATGATCAACTCCTTTTGATGGAGAGCAAGAATAAATAACCTGGTTAGTTGCAAAAATGAATAGGATAGCCGCGATGCTTGCAGATACGGTAAACAGTTTTTTTCTCATACAGTTAGCGAAAGCGTAAATGTAAAACCAGTTTTTTGATAATGAAAGTGAAACCTGGTAGTATAGCTAGAGCTGCTTTTTTTTACTTTTATGTTTTATACCGTAATAAAAAGAATGAAAACATTTAAGCCCATCTTACGTTCTTTACTTTTTTTCTTTTTGTTTTCGGTAGCATCGTTTTGTTGCAACAAAATTGAAACAGATGATACCTTGAACAAAAAGGATAAAGCCTTTATCCGATCACTTAGACTTCTGGACAAAGATGAAAAGATCTATAAGTTTTATTCCGAGTATAAGAAAAGGGTAGCCGGTAATTTTTTTACCGACGAACGAATGGCTTCTTACTGGATTGATGAGAAGGATGAAGACAAAAACAAAATTGAATTTGCTTACTACTCCGATATCGTTTCTATTGATACAGTTTATTATGCGGGTTTAACCTACTGCCCTTACATGATGGTAAAAAAGACTGACAGTACACAATTTAAAGTTTGTGTGGAAGGGAAACGGGAAGATATAAAAGCCTTTTTTGAAGATGCACTGCGGCTTTGGAAGCAAAAGCGGCTTGTAAGATGATTTATATTGCAATAACATCTTCTCCTGGTTGTAAGTATCTCTTGCAAATAATGATAAACCCTTTTGAACCATTCCTTATAAGCCTTCAAACACTAAATCCTTATCTTAGCCTTAAACAATTTTTATGGCTAAGCTGGATGCCGGAAGCACATTACAACGGTTGCGTAACCGTTACCGGCTGGTGGTGATGAACGATGATACTTATGAGGAGGTGGTAACTTTCCGCCTTAGCCGCATGAGCGTTTACGTAGTATTAAGCACCGTTTTTGTTTTATTAGTAGGATTAACCGTGGCCTTGATTGTATTTACGCCGCTTAAGTACTATATTCCGGGTTATGGAAGTGCCGGAAACGAGAGAGAGTACAAGGAATTGAAGTACCGTGTGGATTCGTTACAACGAAATGAACGTTTCAATGCGCAGTATATTGAAAGCATTCAGAAAGTATTAAAAGGCGATATGACAGTGAACCTAGATACCACTCAACTGCAGCTTCCGCAAGAAGAATTCTCAAATGACTAAGTACCTATAAAACTCCAATTCTATGTTCAACAAAGAAAAATCTCCGGTAAGCGAAAAAGCTTTATCTAACAGCGCCACATTAATTAGTGCCGGTACTACTTTGCAGGGCGATGTAAAAAGCGACAATGATCTGCGTATTGATGGAACAGTACAGGGTAATGTAACCTGTGCCTCGAAAATTATTGTAGGAGCATCAGGATATATAGAAGGTCATATTAACGCTGCTCATGCCGACATTACCGGCAAGGTAAAAGGCAACATTACCGTAAAGGAACTGTTGCAGTTGCGTGGCAACAGCGATGTGCAGGGAAATATACAAGCCAGTAAATTGCAAGTTGATCCTACAGCTATTTTTAATGGCCAGTGCCAAATGGGGGTGCCTGCCGCCAGTGTAGTGAAAATGAGTGAACCGGATGTACAATCAAAAGCCAAATAAACCATCTAACGATCTATTACGCTATGCCGGGTTAGGAGCACAAATATTTGCTTCTCTCGGCATTGGTGTTTTTATCGGATATAAGGTAGATGATTGGATCAATACTCCCATACCTTTGCTCGTCTGGATCATACCTTTACTGGTGTTGATAGGAATGATATACAAGTTGATCCAAGACACATCTAAAAAGAAACCGAATGAGAAAAAATAGAAAGCCTATTCTACCAATTGTAGTGTTATTTGTTGTTTTAAATGGATTTTTTATAGCTGGCAGAGGAGTGCTGGAGAGGTGGGGAGTTGATCAGGAAGTTTTGATCATCGGAAATGTATTGTTATTCGGCATTACACTGATCTCTTATCTTGTTGCTATCAAAGGTTTGAATAATAAACCCTCATGCATTTGTGCGGTCGGCTTACGGAAGCATTATGATCAAGTTATTCATTTGCATTATTGCAGCGGTAATCTATATTGCTACTTATAGAAAGGATTTAAATAAACCTGCATTATTTACTTTAATGGGACTTTACCTGGTGTATACTTTTATTGAAGTTTCTATTCTCACCAAATCTTTGAAATCTCAGGCCAATGGGTAAGAGGGAAGCACCTATTTCTGCGTTACAAGATTATCTTCCGACCAACACCTACGAAGCTGTTTTACAGTACTTGCAGCACTACAAAGTGCATCTAACGGTGGCAAAAGAACGAAAGAGCATTCTGGGTGATTACCGTTCCAAAACTCAGTCACAGGCACATAGAATAAGTGTCAATGGCAACCTGAATCAATTTGCTTTTCTTATTACTCTATTACACGAGCTAGCTCATTTGCTAGCTTTTGAAAAATGGGGGCACCGCATTTTATCTCATGGAAAAGAATGGAAGACTGTATTTGCGCAATTGCTGGCGCAGTTTATAGAAAAAGACGTATTCCCGCCAGATATCAAGCAAGCCTTATTGCAGTCGCTTCATGATCCTGCTGCATCGAGTTGCGCCGATGAAAAGTTGCTGCGGGTATTAAAAACTTATGATAAGAAGAAAGACGATTTACTATTTGTAGAAGATATACCTGAAGGCGGTTTGTTTAAAACACATGATGGCAAAGTATTTAAAAAAGGAGAGAGGTTGCGGAAGCGATTCAGGTGCGAAGAACTGAAAACAACACGTGTTTATTTATTTAGTCCGGTTTACGAAGCAATCCCCCTGTCCCCCTAAAGGGGAGACTTAGGTGTAAGGGTTCTTTTTTGCTCAACTTTTTTCAGCGACTATTACTTGACTATAGCAATTTATCTTGATAATTTTACCTGATGCCAAAAATCAGGAAGACAATGTTTTCAGGAGCTGAGGGTTTTTTGTTCAAAATGGCTTCAGAGCTAAGAAAACGACCAACTCATGCCGAAGAAATGCTCTGGCATTATCTAAAAACAAAACCTTTTGGCCATAAGTTTCGAAGACAACAGCCCTTCTCCAATTATATACTTGATTTTTACTGCCACAGTCTCAAACTTGTAATAGAAGTTGACGGTTCAATACATGATATAGAAGAAGTCAAGGAGAATGATAAGATAAGGGAAGCTCAATTAGAAGCATCAGGACTCACAGTAATCAGATTTACCAACAAAGAAATAAGAGGGAATATAGAAGTAGTAATCCAACAAATAGAACAGCACATCAGCAATCTTAAACAAATTCCAAACACCAAAGACTGATAAGACTAAGTCTCCCCTTTAGGGGACAGGGGGAGCAACATCCACAAATCACAGCCAAAATGCCCGGAGTTACCCATAGGATGATTGATATATTCAAAGCCAAACTTTTCGTATGTTTTTAAAGCTTGTCTTAATTCGGGCATAGTTTCAAGGTACACTTTTGCAAACCCTGCTTCTTTAGCATAGTCCAGGCTTTTCTGTATCAATAGTTTCCCTAAACCAATGCCCCTCACATGAGGATAGGTATACATCTTTACCAGCTCGCAAGTGTCTTCAGGTAAACCTTGGGTAGGGTAGATGCCACCTGCGCCAACAACCTGACCATTATGTTCTGCAACAAAATAAACCGACCGGGGTTGCTTAAATACTTCAAACAAATGATCAGTGCTTTCATCATAATAAACAGTACCGGGATGATTAGCTCCAAATTCCGTCAATGTGGTTCTTATCAGCTTTGCTAAAGCCGCATTATCTTTTTGTTCAATTTTTCTTATGCTTATGTCTTCAAGCCTGGCCTGTGTTTCAACGTTTGTTTGCATCATAGTAATCAATCGTAGCAGCAAAATAAGGGATTAATCTTAGCACCTTTTAAATCTTATCCGTATAAATTCAAAACAACTTAGGCTTTGTTTTATTAAACAAAATAGTTGCACCATATTTACTTCATCAATCCAATAACTGAAAAGCCAGTTCCAATTCCGAAGAAAAACCAGCGATCCTATCCTAATGAAAAATCGAACAGGCGTCCCGTCCACAAAAACAACTAATCACGATGCTCGTTCTTACGCCTGAAAGAACTGAATCCCTCCGTATTGCGGAGGGATTTTTCATTAATGTATCTGGTAAAAAATGCGAGTATTGGTTTCCTGAACTCAGCATCAATACTACATTCCAAAGTATAAGTGCAATCCTTTAGGGCAACTTAAAACAATTCTCTACAAAGAGAAATCACTTTGCAAAGGGCTTGTACGTTTAAAATAGTTGTAAGAGATTAGTATCAGCAAAGCCAATAACCGTTGAAGAATTAAGAAAATCCAAAGTCCAAAAAACCAAAACGATCCAATCCTTTAGAAAACCAAACCAATCCAACGTTCCAAGAAAAACATTTATCCAAATCCATTGAAAGTCCGCCAGGCGTCTGACCCTAGGTAAAACCAAGACCACACACTTTCTGCGCCTGAATAAGATTAAATCCCTCCGCCACCAACGGAGGGATTTCTTTTGTTTGTCTGCACCTTGATTTGGAAGGATTAGTTGATTATGATGAAATAAAAAGAGCCTTCAAATGAAGACTCTTCTTTTATAATGAATGTTCTATTTCCAATTAATCATCATCCCAAATCCTAGTTCTGATGAATTGCTTTATTCACCAAGTCAGCTGCTTCACTCAATAGGATTGCAGATTGCACTTTCAGGCCACTTTCATCAATCAACTTCTTTGCTTCTTCCGCATTGGTTCCCTGCAAACGAACAATGATAGGAATTTCAATATTACCCATGTTCTTATATGCATCAATTACACCTTGTGCCACACGATCGCAACGCACAATACCGCCAAAGATATTGATCAAAATCGCCTGCACCTTTGGATCTTTCATAATAATGCGGAAGCCAGCTTCTACTGTTTGTGCATTAGCAGTACCACCAACATCAAGGAAGTTAGCCGGTTCGCCACCGCTTAATTTGATCATATCCATTGTTGCCATTGCTAGACCGGCGCCGTTCACCATACAACCCACATTGCCATCCAGCTTAACAAAGTTCAAATTGAATTTGCCTGCTTCTACTTCTGTCTGATCTTCCTCAGAAACGTCTCTTAATGCAGCAAGATCAGGATGGCGCATCAAAGCATTATCATCCAAATTCATTTTACAATCCACAGCAATGATCTTATCATCAGCAGCCTTAAAAAGAGGGTTAATCTCCAGCATGGCACAATCCAGTCCTACATAGGCATTGTATAAGTTGGTAACGAACTTCACCATGTTCTTAAAAGCATCGCCTTTTAATCCAAGATTGAAAGCAATCTTTCTTGCCTGGTAACCTTGTAATGCTCCGCCAGGATGCACCCACTCTTTGAATATTTTCTCAGGTGTTTTATGTGCTACTTCTTCAATGTCCATACCGCCTTCGGTGCTGTACATAATTACGTTCATTCCTTTTGACCGGTCCAGAAGTATGGATAAGTAAAATTCTTTTTTATCGCTGGGGCCATCATAATACATGTCCTGGGCCACCAGTATTTTGTTCACTACTTTACCCGCCTCACCGGTCTGAATGGTAACTAATGTGCCTCCCAGGATCTTTGAAGCCGCATCCGTTACATCATCCAGCGACTTTACTACTTTAACGCCATTGATTCCTGTTTCACGCACCTTTCCTTTGCCCCGGCCACCTGCGTGTATCTGTGCTTTGATAACCGCAAAGTTGCTTCCCGACTGCGTTTTGATCTGGCGATAGCCTTCTTCTGCTTCATGTACGGTTCCTGCAGCAATGCCTTCCTGCACCGGAACATTGTATTTCTTCAACAATTCTTTTGCCTGGTATTCATGCAAATTCATGTAGTAAAATTTGCGGCAAAAATAGGGAGAAAGCAGTTTGTAGTTTGTGGTTTGTAGTTTATGGTTGCCGTAAGTGATGGAATCGGGTTATGTATTACGGCTGACCTTTGTTTGAGATTTGATTTATGTAGTCAGCTGCATTGCTACTATTGAGCTTCTGTTGCGTCGCACACTTGTATGTTCTATAATTCTATTGAGCAACCCACCCCGGGTCGTTCCAATTCAGTCAGTCATTAGGCCCACTCTTCCAGGGGAGGGGATGTGGACTAAGGTGTATCTGTATCAAAGCATACTATAACATCAAACAAGGACGGTAATGCTTTAGGAATGCATCCCCTCCCTGGAGGGGTGAACTAAGATAAGGTTGTACTGTAAGGCACTGGGGTGGGTCTACATTCAACTAAAGATTGCTTCCGTTGCAGCCAGCAACAATCCTATTCGCTTCTCGCAATGATGAGCACCTCTGCGCCTCTGTGAGAAAACCATCTCTCAACATTTTTCCTGAACTTTCAAAAATGAAACCGGCTGCTTTTATTCTTTTAATGTTGATCAGTTGCTCAACTGTCAAAATAAAAACTCCTCCGCGTTCATCATCATTAACAGGAACAGCCTATTACAAAACCGCCTTTTCATATAAATGGCAGCAAAGAGATTCTATAACCGTAAATGAAATTTTTCAAGGCAACCTGCCTTCCTTCCTAAAAAGATTTGCTCCTGTTCATGTTTCAATTATCGACTCATCAACAGGCAAAGTCACCAAAGCTACTTACTATGTTTCGCCAGATTATTTAAGCATAGGGACAAACGATGATTGGGCTCGTGTGCACATTACACCCAATGCTGCACAAAGAATTGCAGATACGTTGAATTGTTTTTTGCCCACACGAAAAATGGTAGATAATATTTACAAAGCCGCTAAAGTAAAATTAGAGCCTGTCCCTATGTATGCATTCAGAGATAGCACTCCGACCATGTTTCATCATCACCTGATTGTTGAAGGTCAACGGAAAGCTAGAAAGGGTTTGATTGCAGGTATTCAGAAAGATGTGGTCATCAGCGAAAAAGTCTCCAGGGATAAAAGACCTGACAGGGTTGCTATTTATGGCTGGCATAAACCAGATGGCAAGCCCATTCAACCGTTATATACAGGTCATATCAACTGGTGGGTAGATTACAGCCAGGGAATACGATTGATATATCGGAAGATAAAAGTAAATGGAAAGTGGATGGACTATACTGATGTGCTGAAGCATCCTGTATATAAAAAACTGCTTTGTGACGAGGAGTTTTGTGATTTCTATAAATATCCCTATTAATTACGTACGGCTATCTTTGCCGCAATGAGCACTTTTGAAAAACTAACAGAAGCTACAGAGTACCTCAAAAAATATACTGCCAACAATCCGAAGGTTGCCGTTGTGTTAGGTAGTGGCTTAGGCAATTTTACAAGTGAAATAGAAGTTGACACGGAGATCAGTTACAATGACATTCCTCATTTTCCTGTGTCAACGGTTGAAGGCCACAAAGGCAAATTGATCTTTGGTTCTATTGGTGGTAAGCCTATCATTGCTATGGCAGGCCGTTTTCATTTTTATGAAGGCTATTCTGCGGAAGATGTAGTGCTGCCAATTAGGGTGCTGAAGTTTTTAGGCATTGAAACACTTTTGATTTCAAATGCTACCGGGGGTGTTGATCCATCTTTTAAAGTTGGGGACCTGATGATCATTACCGATCATATTTCACTGGCAACTGTCAATCCATTGCTGGGTAAAAACGATGATCGCCTTGGGCCTCGTTTTCCGGATATGAGTGAACCGTATCGCAAAGAATTAATTACCCAGGCTAAAGAAATTGCAAAACGTTTAGGCATCACAGTTCGTGAAGGTGTTTACTTTGGTGTCACTGGTCCTACATTTGAAACACGGGCTGAATACAAGATGATACATGTGCTGGGCGGAGATGCTGTAGGCATGAGTACGGTACAGGAAGTGATTGCAGCTAATCATATTGGTATGGATGTATTTGCCATGAGTGTGATCACCGACATTGGCATACGTGAAGAAGAAAATACCATTACACATGAAGAAGTATTGGAAGCTGCGCATGCAGCCGAACCAAAATTCTCTGCCATGTTTAAAGAGCTAATTCTACAGATCAATTAATCTACTTGAAAAGAATTTATCATCTAGGTGTTGTAGTGTTGTTGCTTTTATCGTTTACGGTAAATGCACAGAGAGATCCTATCCGCAGCATTGGCGACCGTGTGGGTAACATTGGTAACCAGGGTGGTGGGCAGGGACAGGATAGTTTAAGGCGAAGAGATAAATCAGAAGACAGTATCACTATTCGTTTTTATTATCTCGATTCTGCAAGAGCTTATAATCTTGATACATCCATCAATGATTTTACAAGACGATTTCCCATTCCCGCAACACATGTTTATTTAGGCAATACAGGTGCGCCAACACGTTCGCATTTGTTTGAAAGAAGAGGACGGGCTGGTTTTGATCCGGGTTTTCATGCTTACGATGTTTATAAATTCCGTTTAGAAGATGTTCGTTTTTTTAATACCACCAGGCCATTTACCGAGTTGGGTTATTCATTAGCTTCAAAAGCAGAACAAACTATTGACATCTTTCATACACAGAATCGAAGCCCACATTGGAATGCTTCTATACGCTATCGTTTGATCAATGCACCCGGTTATTTCAAGAACCAGAAAACGTATCATAACAACTACCAGGTTACTTCATGGTATCAATCACCTAACAAGCGTTATAACAATTATCTTGTTTTACTGCGCAACAAGCTGCAGGCACAGGAAAGCGGAGGTATTGCTACAGACACAAATTATCTTGACCTTCCCGACTATGATGATCGGTTTGTAATTCCAACTAAGATCGGCCCGAATAATGATGCGAATGGAAGAGATTTTTTTCGCTTTGAAAGAAGAACCGGTAATCTTTATGACGAAAAGAATATAGTGCTGAGACAACAATATGATTTGGGAAGAAAAGATTCTTTGGTAACCGATTCAACCGTCATTCCACTGTTTTATCCGCGGTTGCGCTTTGAACATACTTTTAAGTCAGGAACGTATGAATATGAGTTTAGAGATGAAGTTGGTGACTCGGCTTATTACCGGAGGAATTACGGCTTCAATACTCAAGGCCTAACCGATACAATTTTATTAAGGGACAAATGGCGTGAGATAAGCAACGACTTCTCTATCTATCAATTTCCAGATGCAAGTAACCTGCAGCAGTTTATAAAGCTTGGCGCCGAATACCAGTTTTTAAAAGGACAGGTACGAGGTAACCGGACTTTATACAATTTCATGGCGCATGGTGAGTATCGTAACCGTACACGCAATCAGAAATGGGATATGCTTGCTTTTGCCAGGATATATATCAACGGTTATAATGCCGGTGATTATCATGCCTATGGTAGCTTGCAACGGCTGCTTGGCAGACGCCTGGGGAGCTTGCAGATAGGGGGTCAAAGTATTAACCGGTCCGCACCTTTTATTTACGACCAGCGAAGCAAATTTTATTTAGATGTTCCCAAAACATTTAATAAAGAAAATACAACGCACCTGTTTGTCCGCATTAACAATGCACGGTTGCAATTACAACTAGGGGTAGATTATTACCTTGTCAGCAACTATCTCTATCTCACCAATTTCCGTGAATTGAGGCAGGAAGGTGCCTTATTCAATGTGCTTCGTATTAATGCATTGAAAACATTTCGTTTAGCCAGGCGCCTAAATCTTCATTCAGAAGTATATGTGCAGCAAAGAGCAGGTAATGCCCAGGTTAATTTGCCGGCACTATTTACCCGCAATCGTCTTGCCTACGAAGGCAATTTGGGTTTTAGAAATCTAAATTTCTCGGGTGGATTGGAAGTGCGTTATCATACGCCTTACAAAATGGATAACTATTCTCCGGCTTTGGGGCAGTTCTTTTACCAGGATAGCATCACCATCAGCAACTTGCCGGATGTGCATGCCTTTGTAAACTTTCGTATCAAGAGCTTTAAGGCTTTTTTCCGTGTGGAGAATTTAAATACAGCAAGGTTCTCCGATGAGGGTTTTGGATTTTTGAATAACAATCTTGCTGCTCCTGATTATCCCACTCCGGGCTTGCTTTTCCGCTTTAGCATCTTTTGGAGCTTTGTTAATTAAAGCTTATGATTAGCACCTGACAAAAATCATTATAGCATTTTTTTCGTACATTTTTATCTTTGTAGAGCTTCATGAAACAAGTTGTAGCAGCCATATTATTCTTCATTTATTTCGCAGTAAGCTCGGGCTTAATACTTTCAGCCCATTATTGCATGGATGAACTGGACTCTACAGAAATAAGCTTTACTACACAAGATACCTGCGGAAAGTGTGGAATGGAAACAAGTGACAGCAACGGATGTTGCCGGGACGAATACAAAGTGGTGAAGATTGAAGTGGATCAACTGGTAGCTAAAGTATTGAACACCGATTTTAGCTTACCGCTCATTCATCATAACACAACAGACCTGCTACTAGCCCCTTTTAGAAATTTTACACCTGATTATACCCTGATTGCTCACAGCCCTCCCTTATTAAGTGAGCAGGAGACCTATATTGAAAATTGCGTTTTCAGAATTTAGAGAGAATTCCCCTTTGTGCACGACATGTTGTTCAGTGAACAGTATGCCGCTCTTATTATTATTCATCTCTAATACACTTATAAAAAATTATAAAATGAAAACGTTGAAAATTTCTTTATTGTCAATAGCATTTGCTTCAATCTCTTTGTTCGCTACAGCTCAAACCAAGTCAGAGAAAATTAAAGTGGCCGGTGAGTGCGGCATGTGTAAAAACAAAATTGAGAAGGCTGCAAAAGGCGCCGGTGCATCTTATGCCGTTTGGAGCGAGGAAACAAAAGAACTGCAGGTAAAATATAATAGCACTTCAACTAACGCTGCTAAAATTCAGAAAGCAGTTGCTGCTGTAGGTTATGATACCGAAACGGTAAAAGCAACTGACGAAGCATATAGCAAATTGCACTCTTGCTGCAAGTATGAAAGAACTGCAGCAAACGAAGCGAAGGCTAAGGCGGCCTGTTGCGACGATGCTAAATGCGCCGAATGCTGCAAAGACGAAAAATGCAAGGAAGACATGGATTGTTGCAAGGATGGTAAATGTTCTAAAGGCGATGCATGCTGTAAGGAAGGTGCAAAATGTGAGCACAAATCTGAGGGCAGCCATGCTGCAAAAGCAGAAGGCGCATCTTGCTGTAAAAAAGCATAACCTTTAAATTCCATTAACCATGAAACATTTATTTGCATTTATATTGATAGCCATTGGCTTTACAGCTAATGCACAGATAACGAAAGCATCCTTACAGGCAAGCGGTTTAACTTGCTCTATGTGTTCAAAAGCAGTGAAAGAAGCGTTGGAAGGAGTAACTTTTGTTGAGAAAGTGCAGGTTGATATTAAGAATCAACAATACAATCTTACATTCAAACAGGATGCAAGTGTAGATCCTGATTTATTGAATAAGGCAGTTGAAGATGCCGGGTTTTCTGTTGCATCATTAAAAGTGACTGCTAATGTAGCGAGTCCGGTTAAGCTGGCTAAAGATCAGCATGTAAAGATTGGCAACCAGGTTTTCCATTTTCTAAATGCCAAAGGGCAGGAGGTAAGTGGCGTTGTTAGTTTTAATGTTGTTGACAAAGGCTTTGTATCTGAAAAGGAAGCTAAAAAACATGCAGCATTATCAAAAATGAAATGTGTGCAAACAGGTAAGACAGCAAGCTGCTGTTCTACCGAAGAAATTCCTGCAGAGTCAAGAGTTTTCCACGTTATTATTTAATATCAAAGCCCTCTACAAAGAGGGCTTTTTATATTGTTGCAAGTGAAAAAATCTTTCATTTTAGTGTTCTCATTAATCTCTGGTGTGCTTAGTTATTCACAGGAGCTTTATCCTTATTCAGAGCCAGCTTCAAATATGCCATCCAAATCGATAAGCTTCAAGAACACCTCTATGTTCATGAAGGGAGTTCGTTCAGATAAACTGCTGCACAGGCACATGCCTGAGGTAATGTTTGGATTAAATAAAAAGTGGATGGTGCACCTTGCTTTGCCGGTAGGTTATATGATGCAAGACCAATTGATGTTGGAAGGGGCGAGGGCTTATGCCAAGTACCGTTTCGTATCAAAAGACGAAGTGCATAAACATTTTAGAATGGCTGCTTTTGTAGCCGGAGCCTATAGCCGGAATGATTTGAATTATAATGAGATCAGTTTTATGGGTGACCAGAGTGGTGTGCAGGCAGGATTGATTGCCACACAACTTTGGAGCAAATTAGCTGTATCGGCTACGGGCAGCTGGAGTGAAGTATTGAACAAAAAACGCAATAACAAGAACATATACAATCCCTATGTGTACCAGGCATTGAACTACTCATTATCTGCCGGTTACCTTGTACTTCCTGTGGAATATAAAGATTATGATCAAACCAACCTGAATTTGTACATTGAACTGTTAGGAAGCAAAAATGTAAATGTCAATGTTCCCCATGACCGTTATTATGTTGACCTGGCTCCATCTGTGCAGCTGATCTTTAAAAGCACATCCAAACTTAATCTGGGTTACCGTTTTCAAATAGCGGGTGATGTATTTCGTTTGTCGGAAAAAAGCTTTATGATCAGCTATGAATACATTTTGCTGAACGCATTGAGGAAGAAGAAAAAGTCCTAGACAGGTTGTACCAGGATATTTCGGGCAACTTTGTCTGTGAGTTGAATTTCCCTTTTATTAATAGTCACCGATAGTGATTGATCGTATTCATTTACTTCGGTGATTTTTATTTTTGTGCCAGGTTTAATATTGATCTTACTCAGATAATTCAAGAACTGATCATCCGTTTCGGCAAGATTAACCACGAGATAAGCCTTTCCTTTCTGTCCGGATGACAAGGGCACAGAAGTATTCTGTTTCAGCTTTCCCGATTTGTCAGGAATGGGATCTCCATGCGGATCGAATGCAGGGTAATCTAAAAATGCTTCCAACCGGTCAATCATTTCAGTAGAATCAATATGCTCAAGTTGCTCCGCAAGTTCATGCACTTCGTTCCATTGATACTTTAGCTTGTCTACCAGGAACACCTCCCACAGCCTGTGTTTGCGAATGGTTATTAAAGCTTTCTTTTTGCCCTTTTCAGTAAGCGTAATGGTTTTATCGGCAGAGATCTGAAGCAGGTTTTTTTGTACCAGCTTTCTTACCATTTCCAAAACGGTTGCAGGATTCAACCCCAATTCTTTAGACAGGGCTATGTTGTTCACTTTCTTCACCTGCTTGCTGCTGAGCTTGAAAAGGGTCTTTAAATAGTTCTCCTCGGAATGATGCGTAAAGTGCGGCATTCCACAAATATAAAGGGAGAGCCTGCTTTAAAAAATTTGGGATGCCAAATAAAAATGTTTTGGATTTTCAAACAAGTATTATTTTCGTACCATGGAAAAGAAGTTTTGGGCAGGTGTTGTGGTTGTTTTGTTGTCATATTATTCTGCAGCACAAAGCACCCTAACAGGAAGAATAACGAATGGAGGCGATCCTGTGCTAGGAGCAACAGTTAGTTTAAATGGTGCTAAACAAATAAGCGATTCATTAGGAAGCTTTTCTTATTCATCACTGCGTCCGGGCAAGTACCAACTCCATGTTTCAATGATTGGTTTTGAGCATTACAAAAGCACTATCGTTGTGGGTGATGCCGATACGAAACACCTAAACATTTCATTAGAAATGCAGTCGTCCTCACTGGATGCTGTTGTTATTACCGGTACCATGAAGCCGGTGCAGAAACTGGAAAGCCCCATTGCTGTTGAAGTATATAGTCCGCAATTTTTCAAGAAAAATCCATCGCCAAGTTTGTTTGAGGCCTTGCAGAACATCAATGGTGTCCGCCCTCAGATCAATTGTAATGTTTGTAATACAGGAGATATTCATATCAATGGATTGGAAGGTCCGTACACTATGGTAACGATTGATGGTATGCCCATTGTCAGCAGTCTTTCTTCGGTTTATGGTTTGTTTGGTATTCCCAGCCAGCTGATAGAAAGAGTAGAGATTGTAAAAGGACCTGCATCCGGTTTGTATGGTTCAGAAGCTATTGGCGGTTTGATCAATATCATTACCAAGTCTCCTGACAAAGCTCCCAAGTTTTCGGCCAATGTTATGAGCACTTCATGGATGGAGCACAACGCTGATTTGGGTTTTCGATTTAAAGCAGGAAAAGCTACATCCATTTTAGGCGTCAATTATTTCAACTATACAAAGCCCTTTGACAAGAATAGGGACAATTTCACCGATGCTACTTTACAACACCGTATCTCTGTTTTCAATAAATGGTCTTTCCAAAGGCAACAAAACCGTTTGGCTTCGTTAGCACTGCGATACTTTTATGAAGATCGTTGGGGAGGAGAGATGCAATGGAACAAAGAGTTTAGAGGAGGTGACAGTGTTTATGGTGAAAGCATTTATACCGGCCGTTGGGAAGCAATCGGTAACTACCAATTACCTGTCAGGGAGAAAGTGCTTTTCTCTTTCTCTGTTACTGCACACAATCAAAATTCTTATTATGGTACCACGCCTTATATGGGAGATCAAAAAATACTATTTGGGCAATTGATTTGGGATAAACAGATCCGCAACCATAATGGTTTGATTGGCTTTACGGGCAGATACAACTATTATGATGATAACTCCACTGCAACCATTGATACATTTACTAAAATCAACCAGCCTGAGAAATATTTTATACCCGGAATATTTGTGCAGGATGAATGGAAGCTCAATCCGGATCATACTTTGTTGTTTGGCTTGCGGTACGATCATCACCCGGTGCACAAGACCATTTTTACGCCGAGGATTGCTTATAAGTGGAGTATCAATGAACGGCAGGTTTTCCGGTTGAATGCAGTAACCGGCTTTAGAGTGGTAAACATTTTTACAGAAGACCATGCTGCCTTAACAGGAGCAAGGGCTATTGAAATAAAAGAGAAGCTGCAGCCCGAGAAAAGCTACAACATCAACCTGAACTATTCTTACAAAATAGGAGGTCTTTCCAAACATCTATTGCTGGATGCATCTGCATGGTATTCTTATTTCAACAACCAGATCATTGCTGATTATGATACGGATCCGAACAAGATCGTGTATGATAATTTAAAGGGACATGCTTTATCGAAAGGATTAACACTAAACCTTGAGATGAATTACCTGCAACGATTGAAGGGCATGATAGGCCTAACACTGCAGGATGTGGAGAAGGTAGAAAGCATCAATGGTAAAACCGTAAGACAACGGCCTTTGTTGAATGAACGCTGGAGCGGCACCTGGTCGCTTTCATACTCGTTTCCGCAGGTGGGGTTGAACATTGATTACACCGGGAATATCTACGGACCAATGCAGTTACCATTAGCATCGGAGTGGGACCCACGGAAACCCGAATCGCCTGTGTGGAGTATACAAAACATACAATTCACTAAATGGATATCAAAAAGCGTCGAAGTGTATGCGGGCATTAAGAATTTATTGAACTGGACACCGGCAAAGAACAATGCATTCATCATTGCCCGTGCACACGACCCGTTTGATAAGCAACTAGATTATGATGGCGACGGGCAAACCGATGTGGATGCAGAAGGAAAGGTGTTGCGAACTGCGATCAATCCATATGGCTTAACCTTTGACCCGACTTATGTGTTTGCACCCGACCAGGGGATGAGGGTGTTTGCAGGGGTGAGGGTGAATATTAAGAACTAAGGCTGAGGGTTGAGGGGCGTTATGCTATCTATTCAAGTCTATATTGGCAGAACAGGTTCCTAACCTAAATACTCCTATGTTACTGAATTCCATTGCTTTTGAGAAGTTTGAGTTCCAGAGAACAAAGTTTGTCTTGTCTATATATTCTTTAATGATGGTTATTGCCTCCTCCTGCCGAAGCTGCCGGGATAATGACCTGTCGAGAACAATGTAAAGAGAGGCGTTTTGGAAGTGAAGCTGTAGCTGCTCCATCACCAGGTCGGTTTTAAAATCGCCTGATAAGCCGCAGTATATCCATTCTGGCTGGTTCTCCCAGTTGATAGTGGATGCTAAATGCTTACCCGTTTTATATATGAGGCTTGAGTCCATGAAGGGTTGAAGGTAGGGAGTATATTATTTTGAAGTAGGCGAGGGAACATCTTCTTGAGAAAAAGCTCTCATCCGTATTACTCCCATCCATGTATCTCTTTTCTAACCAACTTATCTTTTTGAGAAGCTATCTTTTCCAGATTTTTTACTTTGCTAACTAGAAACACCTCGAACAGAATATCTTGTTTAGTGTTTTCATTCTTAGTTACACCCCACTCTCGTCCATAGCAAATCAACTCATCGAGCTTCGGTTTCTTGTTCTGCAGATCAACATATGTATAATAGTTCAAGAGCACCCTTTTGCCTTCAGAATCAACCTCGAAAAAAAGCTGTTGATGCACACCTTTTACCGGTTTGTCATTTGTACGCAGTATCCCATTTTCTGGAATGTGATAGGTTTTATTGCCATTTTCAAATGTTGGCTTACTTGAAGATGACGCATCAAACACAATAAGCACAACGCCTTCAAAGTTTTTCGGTACTAAAAAAACAACACTATCAGTATTATTATTACCGAAGCAGGATGAAAACAGAAAAGTTGAAAACAATAGTGTGAGTATTTTATACATACCTCTTTGGAGTATTTGGATATGGAACGTTGGCAAAAATACGGGATGGGCGAGAGCGAAGAGTGTATTAAAAGTTAAGAGGTGTACTGCTTAAGGCTAAGCCTCGGTTGTTGGAATAACACAGTGACGAATGTTGTTTTTCGTCTTTTATGTTTGAACAGCCAAAAAGATAGTGCTGTAAGGATAATGAGGATTACAATTACAATCAAGTAAGTATAGTTAGTCTTGTCGGGAATCTTGTGTCCGCTTCCTTGTGCTATTAGCCAAACAAGTACAATTAATATGGTACAAAACATCAGCAGAAAGCGAATAATGTTTATTGCATGTTTCAATACTGTCCTTTTTCTTTACCAATGCGTCTCCGCAGCAGCATCTTCTTGCATAAAAATCTCCTAAGCGGGACTCTTCGTCATAAAGTTAATAGGTTCTGCTGCTCATTGGATGCAAACCATCTAGAAGCTTCGCAAAATTCCTTTGCTCCGGAAATTGGTTGGGGGGATTCTCCGGAAAGGGAAATTTTTTTTAATTTACTAAAAATGAATAAGACTAATAATAACTTCATTTTGATTGATGATAAGCTGAAACAATTCGCGAATCAATTAAAAGCAGAAATACACTCTGATAGCGCTATGTCTGACAAAGCAGAAGAAAGAAGGATTATATGGATTGATGGAATATTTGGAAAAGCAGTAATTATTCAACCTGATTATGATTCTGGTTTAGTTTCTCAATTATGGAATCTTTATAATGTTGCATGGCGTGCTGATGAAAGATATGCAGGGAAGCAGGCACCGCATTGGATAAAATATTTAATGAAAAAAGTTCCATTCCAAGATATTGAACAGAACATTGATCAACTGCTTAAACAATCGGCTCAAAACCTTGAAGCGGTTAAAAGACAACAACTAAGGTTATAGAACTCATAACTCTCACTCCTCAAACAAACAATACGTACCCCCAACCCATTCTTTATCCTTATTGTATCTCACACCCACCATCTTGCCTTTGCTCAGTCTTGCAAGGTTATTGGTAGCCACTGGCCGTTCTGTACCTTCTTCCCAGAAATAAAAAATGCGTATTTCTGCTTTGGCCGGTTCGTCGGGTGTTTCAATTACAGATGCGTATTGAACCTTTCTTTGCAGGATCCAATTTTCAGGGTCCTTTATTTCTTCTAATTGTTCTTTACTTACGTCAATGATGACTCCCTGCCCGGCAAAGGAAAACAACGGCTTAACAACATAGTTCTCCAGATCTGACGGCAAGTGCTTTACCTCATTTAAAAATTGCGTTTGCGGAACGTGGGGATGCTTTATAAACGGAAGAGTAAATTTGCTTAAGCGGTAAAACCAGTTAGGGTGCGGCACCCAGGTAACATTCAGTTCCTGTTGGAATATTTTTCCTTTTTCCTGCACTTCAGCCGGTTGCTGAAACAGGTCGTCAAATATGAGGCGATTGTAAATGCGTTCTATCCTGGTTTTCTTTCCATTGTTCTCGTAATACAAGTCCTTGCCTTCCTGTATCAATTCGGTAAGGCAAACAGCTTTTATTCCAAGTAATTCTTCGGTTGCATGAAAATCAACACGGGTTTTTTGTTGTTCGGGGAAGATCTCCAGCAGAATGACATTTTCGGGAGCACTGTTGCCCAGAAGAATGCGTTTCAACAAAGCCATATAGGTTTCCCTGTTCAAGCCATTTAAGTAATGCGAGTAACCGTTGGGGGCCCAAAAATGCTGTGCATATCTCTCCGGCAATATTACCTGCCAGGCAAACAGGGTAGGAAAGGCCTGCATCTCTATAAGTTGCGGTTCCAGTTCACCTTTTTCATTTTCGCAAATTCCAAAATCAAATGCAATAAAATGAGGATGGGCATCTTCGTTAGGTACTGTCAAATGTGCGGGAATGGCTCTTTCACTATAGGCACGATAATCTTCTTGTGATATCACATCAACAATGCTTTCGCAGGCATCCAGAATCTTCTGCGTAAAATCTTTTGGAATGAACAGCGGTGTTTCGGCCACACGAAAGTCAAGCTGGCCGGGGTAAATAGAGTGTATGTCCTTTAAAAAAGCCTCATATTTTTCTGCCGTAAATGCCTCATTGTATCGTTTCCTGATCTCCGGTATCATAGCCCTGTTTTAAAACTTAAGGTAAGGAAAAACGTTCTTAACAGTTTAAAGTGAGGACTTGTTTTTATTTTTAACCCATGTTTGCTGCAAAGCATATTTCATACAGCCAGACCAACGCATTTTCTACTATTGTTTCAGATTACCTGAAGGGTGAAGAACGTCTCAAACCTTTTTACCAATATTCTCCTACGCTGGAAGGAATTCAGAAAGCCATTGAGGCAAGAAAAGCCTTAAATACAGACCGGAAAGCTTTGGTTGAAGTATTGAATGATCAGTACAAGGGTATTGCTGTGTCAGACAAACTGAAAGAGAATATACTATCACTTCTTTCCCCTGATACGTTCACGGTTACTACAGCGCACCAACCGAATTTGTTCACAGGCCCGCTGTACTTTATTTATAAAATTCTTCATGCCATTAAGCTGGCAGACGAGATGAAATCGAAGATGAAAGGGCATCATTTTGTTCCTGTGTTTTATATGGGTTCCGAAGATGCAGACCTGGAAGAGTTGAACCATTTCGCAGTACGAGGCAAACGTTACGAATGGAAGACAGAACAGACCGGTGCTGTTGGCAGAATGAAGATTGATAAAAAGCTTACAGCATTAATCGATGAGCTTTATCAGCAAATAGGAGTAGAGCCATTTGGTGAAGAGATGGTGGCTATGCTGAAACGATGTTATAGAGAAGGAGAGACGATACAAACGGCAACCTTGCAAATAGTAAACGAGTTGTTTGGTCAGTATGGGTTGGTTGTATTAATTGCTGATGATGCGCGGCTGAAGAGACAAATGATCCCAGTATTTGAAGATGATATTTTCAACAACCGGGCATCTCAAATCGTTGCTTCAAGCTGTGAGCGATTGGGCCAAGATTATAAAGTACAGGCACATCCAAGGGAGATCAACCTGTTTTATTTAAAGGATGATATAAGAGAACGGATAGAAAGACAGCAGGATCAATTTTCCATTCTCCATTCTCCACTTTCATTTGACAGCAATGGTATAAAAGGCGAGCTGCATCAGCATCCGGAGCGATTTAGTCCGAATGTGATATTAAGAGGCTTGTACCAGGAAACGATTCTGCCAAACGTAGCCTTTATTGGCGGTGGCGGAGAGTTGGCTTATTGGTTACAATTAAAAGATCTGTTTGACGATTATTCCGTTCCGTTTCCGGTTTTGGTGTTGCGCAATTCTTTTATGATTGTAGAGAAGCACCAGGAAGAGTTAATGCGCAAGTTGAACGTATCGGAACAAGATCTTTTTGCGACAGAACTTCAAATACTAAATACGCTTTTAGAAAAAGAAGGTAAGAAGCCTCATCTCAATGGCGAAGTAAGCGAGTTGCAAAATATATATGAGCAACTGCAGCGTACTGCCACTGCTGTTGATCCTACTTTAAAACAACATGTTGAGGCATTAAAAGTTAGAACACTTCAACAGTTGGAAGTACTGGAGAAAAAGATGCTCCGGGCCGAAAGGAAAAAACACGAAGCGGTACAGCGGCAAATAGCCAAGCTAAAGCAACAACTGTTTCCTAAAAACGGATTGCAGGAGAGAGTTGAAAATGTTGCCGGATATTATGCAAAGTGGGGTAGTGGTTTTATAGATGCTTTATTAAAGGAGTCGCTTGCGTTGGAGCAGGAGTTTTGTATTTTGTCTGAAGAATGAAATATTGGACCTTATACTGTGTTCTTTTACTTACCGTAAAATCTTACGCACAACACGATAGTGCATTATTACCACCACCGCCAGCTCCTTCAATAGCCGAGCATAACAATGTTGCGAAATGCGTGTATAAGCTTAAGTACACAAAGCATAATTTCCGTTCTGTTTTTCCTTTTAACCTAGCCACGACCATTAAGCTGATTTCTTTTAAGATAGTTGACAAAAAGGCTTGGGTACGATCAATAATTAAGTACCATGAGTATGAAGGTTTGGATGCGAAATGGGTGACAGATAGTATCACAATTGATACGAAAGATTGGCATGAAGTAAGAACTGTTACTTCGGAAAAGAAATATTCGTTGGCTGATGTTTTGTACAATTTCCAATTTAATACAGACCCTGGAGTTATTATGGAAGCCTCCTGCTACATGCCAAAAAATGCCATTGTATTTTATGATTCCAGCTCAAAAATAATTGCTGCATTAGAACTATGTTTTGAGTGTCATAAAATGAGAGCTTATCCAGAAAATATAGAGTTTGGTGATAATTGCGTTAACAAACTTGACCTGCTAAAAAACTTTTTTAAAATGAATGGAGTAAAATATGGTGTAGTTAATTAAAGTCAATCGTAGTTTTAAAAATCCTACTCTGTCCATTATCATTGTCTGCAACAAGATGTAATAACAATTGGTCACCCTTCCAGCTTCCCACACAAACAGATTCCACCTTCTGACCTTTAAATTCAGAATGTGAGTTAGAAAGATTGATCATAACACTGGGTTCAAGCCGTTTTTGGTTCATCTTTTTAGAATATGCATCTATCCAACCTACATAACTATCTCCTATCGCACCATCAACCGTTGCATCAGATGTATTTTCAATAGAAGCAGTAAAAAGCAATAGGTCTTTTTCTTTTAAATAGTAAAGCCCGGAAACTCCGATAACCTTTGCTTCATCTTTCAGGATTAGTTCCGAAATAAAAGGTTCCCTATTTTCATTATAGAGGAGAAGGTGATTTTTCGGATTGTTATTGTTTGCCCTGTTAGCTAATACGATGTTGCCAGCAACCATCGCACTTCCCTCGATGTTTATTTCTTCAATTTCTGGAAAGCGAACGTCTGCATTGAAGAGCCTGTGTGTCGCACTAAACGTTTGCTTAATAATATCAAAAAGGAAATTAGTAAAGCGGTTAGGCGTTGACATAGAGCCAATTCCGACTACCTGAACTGTTCCGTTTGAATGAAGTATGAAAGCAGATTCAATATCAGGCTTTGTGCTTTTAGATAGTCGCACATCAGCCGTTTGAATGTATTGTACCGTATCAACAAGGTTGTACGCTGTATCCAGTATCAGTAAGTAAGGAGCATCATCTCCCAAAAGATAAAGTTTGTTGTTGGAGAACTCAATGGCTGAAGCGGAAGGGAAATCTAATGTCTTAGAAAAAAGAAGTTTTACAGATGCTTCTTTTTCTTTACAACTATTGATCAAAGCCGTTAGGCCAACCAGCAGACCGCAAATGATGAACTTTATCCTGTACTTCATTTTCTAACTGTTGCTTGTAGGCTGCAATTTTCTGACCAACTGTTTCATCAAAAGCACCTATCATTTGAGCGGCTAATATGCCTGCATTTTTAGCAGCGTTTAAGGCCACAGTTGCTACCGGAACACCATTAGGCATTTGTAAAATAGACAACACCGAATCCCATCCGTCAATAGAACTGCTTGATTTAATAGGAACGCCAATCACAGGCAGAGATGTGATAGAAGCAACCATTCCGGGTAGGTGAGCTGCCCCGCCAGCTCCAGCGATGATCACCTTAATGCCTCGATCTTTGGCGCCTTTTGCATAGTCAACCATACGCATCGGTGTTCTATGGGCTGAGACAACAGTCAATTCAAAAGAAATATCAAAGTGCTTTAGAATATCGGCAGCAGATTGCATTACAGGTAGATCGCTATCGCTGCCCATTATAATTCCAACAAAAGGGGTTTGTAGTTTGTAGTTTGTAGTTTGTAGTTGTGCTTCCATTCTAAAGTCTTTCCTTAAATTTTTGGCCTTTTATTTTTGACTTGTTTAAATAGCTTATGAATGCCGTAATCATCTTAGTGATTTCATCTGCAAGCTTGTAAAATTCTTCAAATTGTTCTCTGGAAAAGTATTTGTTGTCAAAGCCGCGATACAGTTGTGATTTTAATTCACCGGCTTCACCTTTTGCGATAGTTAAGGAATTGATGAATTCCAACTTGCTCCCTCTTTCAAAACCTTCGGCAATATTATCCATTATAGAGCCTAAACTTCCACGGATTTGATCCTTAAATCTGAAATCATCAGAAATAGGTTTTAAAAAAGTAAGGGGATAGATGACCTCAGATAAAGCTCTTGCTTTTTGCCAAATTTTGAGATCTTCAAATTTCTGGAGAGTGGCCATTGATTAAGATTAACTACAAACCACAAACTACAAACTATAAACTATCTCAACAAACTTCCCTTCAAACGCAATAACTCTGTCTCAGCAACTTTCAAGTTGTACCTGGCATTAACTAATCTATTCAATGCATCTTCCAGGCTACGTTGTGCTTCTCTTAATTCTAAAAAAGGTGTAGCAGCTAAACGGTAACGTTCCCTGGCAATCATTAAGTTTTCTCTTGCCAACGTGATATTTTCCTCCTCCAACGCCACGGCTTTCTTTTGGTTTTCGTAAGCCGTGAAAGAATTGAGCACTGAAGTATTAATTTGTTGTCTTTGGTTTTGTAATTGCAGCTCCTGGAAATCAACGTTCAATTCAGCTTGCCTGATTTGTCTTCTTGCATTAAATCCATTGAAAATTGGAATGTTAGCAGTTAAGCCATAGTTGAAACCTCTGTTTTGGTTAAACAGGGGTTGAAATGGATTGATGACATCGCTATTATTCGTACGATTGAAATTATAGTTGGAATTAAAAGCTACTGTAGGGAAACGTTCGGCTCTTCTTTCTCTTACCAATAACTCAGAGATATTGATGTTCTTCTGTGCAATTTGAAGCGTCGGATTCGTGTTCTCAAGGTTTGTGAATTCAGCTAATGTAAGGTTCAGCTGTACCGGGATGGTATCACTTACCTCATAATCCGCATTTGGAGCAACATTCATTAACTGATTCAGTTGCTGCTTTAGTTGCGCCATCAAGGTAAGTTGTGTTAACTCATTGGCACGTTGCGCATTTAAGTCAATTTGTGCCTGCAATACATCGGGCTTAGCACCGGCACCAATATCTAAACGGTATTTTGCTAACCTGTATCGCTCTTCATTTATACTAATTAATTCATTAATGGTTCTTATCTGCTGCTTTTGACGAACAATATTGTAATAAGTAGTGATCACATCAGCAACTGTATTGGTTACCTGTTCTCTAATGACTAGCTCTCCAAGTTGAACCAACTCACCCAAACGTTCCCTGGTAACAAACATTCTAAAGCCATCAAACACCGTCCAGCTTAATCCAACAGCGGCATTAATGTTATTGGACTTAATCCCAGAACGATTTCTTTTTGTTCCATCTGCCAGCGTTTGATTTTGATTGTTGTTATTGAATGTTAAACCTGTATTTGCATTAACTGTAGGTAAGAACGCGGCATTACGATAAGAATAATCTAATGCTGCTGCAGCTGAATCATTCCTTGATAACTGAATACCTAAATTGTTTTGAAGGGCTGTGCCAATTGCCTGTTCAACTGTTAACGAATCTTTCGCCACACGATTGGTATCCTGTGCCTGTGCTGCACAAGCAACGAACATGAAAACTAAAACCAATCCTTTGCCAATATATTTATGCATGTGCTACTTCTTCTTTTATGATTTCAGGGTTATCTAATTCACTCGCCTTCTTTTTGGAAGAAAGAAATGAATACATGGCTGGTATTACAAACAAGGTTAAGACCAACGAGAAAATAATGCCACCTACAATTACAATCCCGAGTGGAATACGGCTGGTAGCTGCCGCACCTAACGAAAGTGCTAGTGGTAATGCCCCTAAGGCCATCGCTAAGCTGGTCATCAAAATAGGACGCAAGCGCATTCTTGCTGAATAGATCGCCGCATCCATTTTAGACATGCCTGCCAATCGGTTTTGATTAGCAAATTCCACGATCAAAATTCCATTTTTTGTCACCAATCCAATCAACATGATCATACCGATCTGGGAGAAAATGTTTAACGTATGCCCAAATGCCCAAAGCGATAATACGGCACCGGCTAATGCCAGCGGAACCGTTAACATGATAATGAGAGGATCAATAAAGCTTTCAAATTGCGCTGCAAGAATTAAGAAGATCAATCCTAAAGCAAGGAAGAAAGCGAATGAAATGTTGCTGCTGCTTTCCGCATAATCTCTCGATGATCCAGAGAGGGTAGTATAAAATGACTGATCTAATAATCGGTCTGCAATTGCCTGCATCTCTTTAATGCCTTCACCCACTGTTTTACCCGGAGCTAAACCCGACGAAATGGTAGCAGACTTAAAACGGTTAAAATGATAGATGTTAGACGGTGATGTTTCCTCGCTGAAACTAACAACGTTGTCAAAACTGATCATTTGGCCCGCAGCATTGCGTACATAAATGCTTTTAATATCGGTAGGATCATCACGATCCGCTCTTTCTACCTGCCCAATTACCTGGTATTGTTTTCCTTCTTTGGTGAAGTAGCCCAACCGTCTGTTCGTTAAAGCTAACTGCAAGGTTTGAGATACATCCTCAACCGAAACACCCAACTGGCTTGCTTTCATCCGGTCAACATTGATACGCAATTCAGGACGATTGAATTTCAGATCCGCATCAACGCCTTGTAGCACCGAGCTTTTATTAGCTTCTTCTATAAATCTTGGAAGTATTGCAGTAAGCTTGTCAAAATTGTTATTTTGAAGAACAAACTGCACTGCCTGCCCGCCACGGCGATTAACCTGGATCGTTTGTTCTTCGATGGCGAAAGCCCTTCCTTCATTGAACTTAGGAAGGTTTCGGTTGATCATGGCCACAATATCTTTTTGTGTCCGGTCCCTGTCTTTCGGATCTACTAATACAACACGTATAAATCCGCTGTTTGATCCGCCGCCTCCACCAAAACCAGGTGCGGTCATGGACGTCATTTTCACTTTTTCAGGAACAGAGTCCATGATAAAGTTGGAAAGCTTATCCATGTACTTGTCCATAGCATCGTAAGAAGTTCCTTCAGGTGCAGTTACTGATAAACGAAAACCACTGCGGTCTTCCATGGGAGCTAATTCTGACTGAAGATTGCTGCCGATAAGCCAGATGGAAAGTCCGCAGGCAACAATGAGGGCAAGAGCGATCCAACGCACTTTCATGAAACGTGTCAGAGCAGTCTGATAGCTGCTCTCCATCCATTGGAAAAAGGGCTCTGTTTTAGTATAGAACCACGAATGCTTGTGCACCTTCTTCGTCATCTTTACGTTGAGCACCGGCGTTAAGGTTAGCGATACGAAAGCAGAAATCAATACGGCGCCTGCTACTACAATACCAAACTCGCGGAACAATCGACCAATAAATCCTTCCAGAAAGATGATAGGAAGAAATACTACTGCAAGAGTGATGGATGTGGCAATAACCGCAAAATAAATTTCTTTTGAACCTTCTTTGGCAGCTTGCCATTTGTTCATACCCTTTTCCATCTTTTTGTAGATGTTCTCTGTTACAACAATACCGTCATCTACCACCAATCCTGTTGCCAACACGATAGCCAACAATGTCAGTACATTGATAGTAAACCCACACAGATACATGATGAAGAAAGCACCAATCAAAGACACCGGGATAACTATCAGGGGACGAATGGCAATCAGCCAATCGCGGAAGAACAGATAGATAATGAGGATCACCAAAACGATAGCGATGATCAACGTTTCTTCTACTTCAGCAATGGAGCGTTTAATGAAACGTGTAGAATCAAATCCAATATCCAGTTTGATATCTTCGGGCACTTCTTTTTTGGCTTGTTCCAATCGCTTATAAAACTCGTCGGAGATAGAAACATAGTTTGATCCCGGTTGAGGAATGATGGCCAGAGCGATCATAGGAATACCGCTTTCTTTTAAAACGGTTTCTTCATTCTCCGGACCTAGTACGGCCTCACCAACATCACGAATTCTAATATCAGTACCGTTATTATTTTGAATGATAATATTGTTGAATTCATCTTCTGTATTTAATCTTCCAAAGGTTCGAACAGTAAGTTCTGTTGCATTTCCAGAAATTTTTCCCGATGGCAATTCTACGTTTTCTCTTAGCAAAGCTCTTTGTACATCTGCAGGTGTAAGATTGTATGCTGTGAGTTTCTCAGGATCGAACCAAATACGCATAGCATAGCGTTTCTCTCCCCATATCCGGATACCACTAACACCGGGAATGGTTTGAAATCGCTCCAATAAAACGTTGTTGGCATATTCAGATATCTGTAGTGAATTACGGGTTTCACTCTGCACTGTCATTGCCATAATGGGATCGGAAGAAGCATCGGCTTTAGAAACAACTGGTGGTGCATCCAGATCGGTTGGTAGTGAACGGGCGGCCTGCGATACCTTATCACGAACATCATTGGCTGCCGTTTCGAGATCAGCACCTAATTCAAATTCAACATTAATATTGCTGGAACCAGCAGATGAAGAGGAAGTAATATTTTTTACACCGGCAATACCGTTGATGGCTTTTTCCAGCGGCTCTGTGATCTGCGATTCCACTACATCGGGATTGGCTCCCGGGTACGATGTACTGACGCTGATATTTGGCGGATCGATAGCCGGAAAATCTCGTACGCCTAAGAATTTAAATCCTATGATTCCAAAAACAACAATAATAATATTCAACACTATGGCCAATACCGGCCGCCGTAAACTCAATTCGGATATATTCATTATCTATGGTTTCTTTGGCTGTTGTTGAGCAGCCTGGGGTGAATTACTAGTAATGACTTTACCCAAAGTAACTTTTGCGTCTGGCTTCAGGCCGAGCAATCCGGTAACAATTACGGTATCGCCAACTTTCAAGCCCGATGTAATTTGCAAGTAAGCTGAATCTCTTACGCCAGTCTCAACATCTGTAAATTTTGCCTGTCCATTCTGGAACACATACACCTTCTTTCCTCTGGCCTGTGGTATAACAGCTTGGGTAGGGACAACAATCGCATCATGATCAGGATCGAAAGCCAACTTAATTCTGGCAAAATTTCCTGGTGTTAATCCAACCTGGTCGCCTTGCACAGATGCTCTTACGCCAAGGCTTCTTGTGTTTTCAGCAACACGGCTTTCAGTTGCAGTTACTTTAGCAGTGTAAGCTCTTTCGCTTCCTTCAACAGTAAAGTTTACGTATTGTCCCTGCTTTATTCTATTTGAATATTTTTCAGGCACTGTAAAATCAATCTTTAACTGGCTTACCTGGCTAATGGTAGTGATAGGTGTTTGCGATGAAACAAAAGCACCGGGGCTTACCATCTTCAATCCAATTTTTCCGCTGAAAGGAGCTCTTACATTTGTCTTGGCAATTTGGGCATTAATGATTGCCATGTCAGCCTTGATATTGTTTACCTGCAACAAGCTCATTTCATAGTCCTGCTGACTAATACCCTGGATCTTTACTAATTGTTGCGAACGGTTTTCTGCCTGTTGGGCTATCTTCAACTGCACTGATAATTTATTCAGTTGTGCTCTCAGATCGGCATCATTAAGCTTAGCTAACAAAGCTCCTTTGCCAACATGCGATCCTTCTCTGAAATACAAATTGGTCAACCTGCCAGACACTTCGGGGAAAACCTGGGTTTCTTCATTAGCTATGATCGTTCCCGAGATTTGCAATTGATCGACAACCGTTTTGGGTTGCACCACAAAAACATCCGTTCGTGCCGGAGGTCTTTGTTGAGGGCCTTTTTGTTGTGCTTGTGCTTCTTTTTTTCTATCCGAGCTACAAGAAAAAAAACCTAAACTGATTAAGGAGGTAAGTAGTAAGAGTATTCGCATTGCCTGGTCTCAATGTTTGAACGGCAAAAGTATGCGGTTATTCTTTTCCCTTAACAAACAATAACATGAACGGTTTCCTAATTAACCTTGTTTAACGTAGACTGTGGGGCATATACCCTGTTCGTGTCCTAACAAACATAAAGGCTTGTGTCTTTCACAAGCCGAGGCCAGTTAAACTTTATTTTTTAATGGGAGACCACAGAAAGAGATTGTTTGATCTTGTTGGCTTTGTGGATGAGGTCTTGTTTTTCATTACTTAAGATAGTAACGTGTCCCATTTTTCTTCCTGGCTTTGTTTCCAGCTTCCCATATAAATGAACAAATGCATTGTCGATAGTCAATACATCGTTGATTCCCTGATACACAACAGCTCCGGATTGCCCCTCACTTCCTATAATATTAACCATAGCCGATGGCAGTATTGCTTTTGTGTTGCCCAAAGGATGTCCCAGGATGATGCGCCATACCATATCGAACTGTGAGCTGTAATGTGCTTCAATGGTATGATGGCCGCTGTTATGAACACGGGGAGCTGTTTCGTTTACAAAAACATCATCATTTTGATCAACAAACAGTTCAACGGCAAATAAGCCGGGAGAATGGAAATTGCGTACAACAGAAAGAGATATTGCTTCTATTTTCCATAATACCTGTTGACCTATATCTGCAGGGGATAATTGGTAATCTAACAAGTTCAGGTCTTTATTAAAAACCATTTCAACCGGTGGATACAAAGTTGTTTTGCCATCTTGACCAACAGCAATGATGACCGCAATCTCTTTTTTTATTTTGACCTTTTTTTCTAAAACACTGGGCTCGTCAAAACCGTTTGCTATGGAAGCTTTCTCGTCAATGATCTGAACGCCTTTGCCGTCGTAGCCACCCGTTGCCAGTTTTTGTACAGCGGGTAATAAGTTCGAGAAGTTTGCTATTTCGTTTTTTCTATTCAGAACCGCAAACTCTGCTGTAGGGATCTGGTGTTGTTGGTAAAATTGTTTCTGAAGAATTTTATTCTTGATGGTTTTTAGAACAGATGGCTTAGGATATACTTTCACACCTTCTGATTCCAGCTTTTCTAAGGCTTCAACATTTACATTTTCAATCTCGATTGTGATAGCATTAAGGCTTTTTCCAAAATTGTACACCGTATCAAAATCCCTGATGTTGCCTTTGATAAAATAGCGGCAAAGATGTGCTGCCGGGCAGGTGTCATCGTTTTCCAAAACATGAGTTTCAACCTGGTAATTAGCAGCAGCTTGCAATAACATTCTTCCTAATTGCCCACCGCCTAAAATGCCCACCTTTAACATGCGGCGAAGATAGGGAGGTTTCATTTTTGTGGTCAACATCAATTCAGTGGTCAACTCTGTTGTGTCACTCACTTGTACGTTCGGTAATTCTTTTGAGCAAGTAAAAAGTAACGCAAAGGACGCAAAACTGTTCGCAAAGAGGCGCAAAGTCTTAGCGATCTTTTGCATGTATCTCAGCGTTCTTTGCGATACTAAACCTTGGCTTACGAGTTGCAGCGTTAAATGAAATAGCACCAGTATGCATGAGCTGAACTCAACAAAGGATTTAGATGCATTGATAGAAGATATTGGCGAGCGGAGGGTGGTAATGCTTGGAGAAGCATCACATGGCACACATGAGTATTACACATGGCGTACTGCCATTTCAAAAAGATTGATTCAGGAAAAAGGATTTTCGTTTATCGCTGTGGAAGGTGATTGGCCAGATTGCTATAAGATCAACCGTTATGTAAAAGGATATAATGATGCCGGGGATGAAATAATTCAGGTGCTTAGGGCATTTGACAGATGGCCGACATGGATGTGGGCTAATTGGGAAGTGGCGGCTCTGGCAGAATGGATGAGAGAACAAAATAACCATTTGGCGCCTGAAAAGAAAGTTGGTTTTTATGGTTTAGATGTTTACAGCCTTTGGGATTCGATGTATGAAATGATGAGCTTTTTGGAGAAAGAAGATCCACAGGCGGCGCAATCCGTTAAAAAAGCTATTCAATGTTTTCAACCTTTCCAGGAAAATGAGCATATGTATGCCCGTTATTCTATGGGTGAGCACTCCTGCCGTGATAAAGTAATGGCACTGCTAAAAGAGATCCGAAACAAAGCGCATCATTTAGATGGAGACAGAGAAGCCAGTTTCAGTACCGAGCAAAATGCGTTAATTGCTGTGAATGCAGAAAAATATTACCGCAGCATGATGAGTTTTGATAACGAAAGCTGGAATGTAAGAGATACCCACATGATGGAAACTCTCGACCGTCTTATGCAATTTCATGGGCCTGACGCAAAAGGCATTGTGTGGGAACACAACACGCATATAGGCGATGCCAGAGCAACTGATATGAAACGTGCCGGGATGGTAAATATTGGCCAATTGGCCAGGGAGCAATATGGTATAAACGATGTTTATTTGGTAGGATTTGGTTCTTATACGGGAACAGTAATTGCGGGGGAAGAATGGGGTGCACCTATGAGGGAGGTAGAAGTGCCGCCTGCAAGAGAAGGAAGTATTGAACACCAGTTACACAGGCAAAGTATTAAGAACCGTTACCTGCTTTTTAATACAGAAGAGACAAGGGAAATTTATGAATCTGTGATCAAGCACAGGGCAATCGGAGTGGTGTACAATCCCGAAAATGAACGTTATGGCAATTACGTTAGCTCAGTGATGTCGCAACGGTATGATGCTTTTATTTACCTGGACGAAACACAGGCTTTGCATGCATTAGGTTTTAGAGATAGAGGAGATAAAATACCTGATTTGTACCCTTTCGGTTATTAGACACCGCCATGGTCGTGCAGTAAAATATTGTCGGTACCCCAGCGTTTCTTTTGACGGCAGATCTCCGAGTAATTGCGGATCTGGTCTTTAAGCCAATGGGGTCTCTTGTATGCGATAAATCTGTGTGTGGCGTTGGCTTCATCCGTTGTATAAACAATGATATTGCCTAAGCCAAATATCCGGTAAAAGAAAGGTTCTTCTAAAGAGGTGTCTCTTACACGGTATAGTTCTGTTTCATTGGTAGATTTATTCAACACACCTTCTGTTACAATAAGCCTTTGGTCGGTTATAGTAAGTGTGGTAGCCTTGATCTCCATCCACTTCCACAAAGCATAAAACACCGGAATCACTAGTGCTATATAGATCAGATCATTGCCAGCTAGTATCGCCGCCGTAATGATGGCTCCAATCAATACTAGGCTTATTAAAAAAGGTTTCAGATTGCGTATTTGTGAAGGGCAGGTTTTGTGTACGATCTTTTCCGGCTCCATTTCCATAATGGTTGTTTTTTTAAAGTTAATGAGTTCAATAACATAAGAAAGATTGTTTAGGTAAGTATTTTTAAATTTGCTGAGGATAGAACACAGATTTTTATGATGGTTATGATGAATGTAAATCATAATTGATCTTAAAAATCATAATAGTCTGCGTTCTATCTGTTCAATAGAATTGTTGCTGCTGAAGTGAGTGACACAACTAAAGCTCAATAGTAGCAATGTAGCTCAGAAAATAAATTGCCGAACAGACGAACAAGGAATGGCGAATAGTGAAGTAATGATCAGTAGTTTAATGATAACTACAAACCACAAACGATAAACTACAAACGAATACCATGTCAATAGCAACCGCAGAAAAGACAAGTACACAAACAGAAACAGATTTTTTACCACTTCAGGGAACGGACTATGTGGAGTTTTACGTTGGCAATGCAAAACAAGCTGCACATTTTTATATGAGTGCTTTCGGCTTTCAGGCTATTGCTTATGCTGGTCCGGAAACCGGTGTAAAAGATAAGGTGAGCTATGTTGTGCGTCAGCATAAACTGACTTTTGTTTTGACTACTGCTTTACGCACTGATAACGATATTGCCGATCATGTGTACAAGCATGGAGATGGCGTAAAGTTTTTAGCACTTCGTGTTGATGATGCCACATCTGCCTGGCAAGAGACAACCAAACGTGGTGGTAAAAGCTATATGGAGCCTAAGCGTTTGAAAGATGGTGATGGTGAAGTGGTGATGAGTGGTATTCATACCTATGGCGATACCGTGCACCTTTTCATTGAAAGGAAGAACTATAGCGGGGCTTTTATGCCCGGTTTCAGAAAATGGGAGCATCCGTTCTTTAAACCAACTGATACCGGCTTGTTATATGTAGATCATTGCGTAGGCAATGTGGGCTGGAACCAAATGAACCCCTGGGTGAAGTTTTATGAAGACGTAATGGGCTTTAGAAACATACTTACGTTCGATGATAACGATATCTCAACAGAATATTCGGCCTTGATGAGTAAGGTAATGAGCAATGGAAATGGTTATGTGAAGTTCCCGATCAACGAGCCGGCGGAAGGCAAGAAGAAATCGCAGGTAGAGGAATATTTGGAATTCTATAATGGCGAGGGAGTTCAACACGTTGCCCTTGCAACCGCCGATATTGTATCTACTGTGAAAGAGTTGAAAAGCCGTGGTGTTGATTTTCTACAAGTGCCTACCTCGTATTATGATGATCTTTTGGACAGGGTAGGACATATTGATGAAGACCTTGCGCCGTTGAAAGAGCTGGGTATTTTGGTAGACCGGGACGATGAAGGTTACTTGTTGCAGTTGTTTACCAAACCAGTACAAGACCGACCAACTTTGTTTTTTGAGATCATTCAACGCAAGGGAGCAAAAAGCTTTGGAAAGGGAAATTTTAAAGCCCTGTTTGAAGCTATTGAAAGAGAGCAGGCAGCCAGAGGCAATTTGTAGTCAACTCAAAATTCAAAGTTGAAAATTCAAGTCTGCAGCTCTTTTTGAACTTTGATTTTTCAACTTTAAACCGATTTTCTCCTTTCATTTGCATTTTAAAACAGAACTTGCTTTCAAATAAAGGATGTCAATGAAAAACCTCTTCCTATTCGGGCTCTGCATTATTCTTGGAGCCACCGGACTCAGCCAGGATAGTTATTATTCCTTTGTTGATTTTCAGCGGACCTTACCCCGTCCTGGTGACGCCATGAAGCGTAAAGAGGACACCTTAAAGAAACAGTTTGGCCAAAAGAAGTTGGATTGGCCGGCAAAGAACATTTACATCCGCTCCTTCAAGTATGATGGCCAATTGGAGATCTGGGTACGTAATGATCGCAAAGAAGATTTCAAACTTTTTAAAACGTATAGAGTTTGTGCTCTTGCCGGATCGCTTGGTCCGAAGCGAATGGAAGGTGATTACCAAGTGCCCGACGGTTTTTATTATATTAATGAATTCAATCCACGCAGCAGTTACCATCTTTCGTTAGGTTTAAATTATCCTAATCCATCAGATAGAGTATTAAGCGATGCATTTAAGCCTGGTGGTGATATTTACATTCATGGAAGTTGTGTAACGGTTGGCTGTATACCTGTTAACGATCAGCAGATAGAAGAAATTTACATTTTAGCGGCTCATGCTAAAAATGCGGGACAAGATTTTATTCCTGTGCATATTTTCCCAATTCGGTTTAGCAATAAAAAAAGTGTTGAATATCTAAATCAATTAACAAAGACAGATGCACAACTAAAATTATTTGCAGAAAAACTGGAACAGGTATATGATCATTTTGAAGCGACTAAGCAATTGCCGGTAATCATGACAAGCAATACTGGTTCTTATGTGTATGATAATTTATCTAAAAAGGTGCCAGTGGTCGTGGAAGTGAAAAAGAAAGAACCGGTACAGCATCGGTATAGAGAGATCAACAACATTCCTGAAGCTGTTTTGAAATGGCCGGAATTTCCTGGTGGCGGCCAATCGTTTTTAGCTTACCTGGATAAAATGGGAAAAGCATTAGCTACCTCATTACCCGAAGGCGTTAAGAAAGCAAATATTACCATTGAGTTTATCATTGATGTTGATGGTGTGCCTACTAACTTTAAAGTTGTAAATGGGGTGAACGAAGAGTTTAATGATGAATTGATCACCGTACTGGAGCAAATGCCTACGTGGGTACCGGCTGTATTGAATGATAAAGCCGTTCCTAAAAAAATGAAGCAAAGCTTTGTGATAGAGAGATAGTCAAAGGAGTCATATAAGTCAAATGGGTCAAAGCGTTTGAAGCATAAATCTCACGTCGTTTGAATGTTTATTTTATAAGCGGATTAGGAGCAGACAGCAGGGTCTTTCGCAATATTCAATTACCACCTCATTTCAATCCTGTCTACCTTGATTGGCTGGAACCGCAAAAGTCTGAAACACTTTCTCAATACGCTATAAGACTTGCAGAAGCAATTAATAGCAACGAACCCTTTGGATTGATTGGTTTGTCATTCGGTGGCATGTTGGCTGTTGAAATTGCCAAGCATAAGAAACCTTCTGCATTAATTTTAATATCCACTATTTCATGTGTTCAGCATCTGCCCAGGTATTATGTATTGTCCGGTAAGTTGCGTTTGCACAAAGTTTTACCAATCTCTCTGTTCCAGCATGCTTCTATTCTGAAACGTCTTTTCACTACCGAAACCAAAGAAGATAAGAAGCTATTGAAAGAGATGATCCGCA
>Ga0164290_1000902_pt1 | contig 67515 bp, 68 predicted proteins | sample Micstemetagenome_FD_108782 | JGI IMG/M metagenome (GOLD analysis project Ga0164290, IMG submission 108782) | Contaminated culture microbial community from soil near Moab, Utah, USA - Microcoleus steenstrupii SON62 (Illumina Assembly) | ecosystem: Environmental > Terrestrial > Soil > Soil crust...
CGCCAACTCCCAGGTCTTGAACGTCCCCGTGACCGCAACGTCGGCTCCCTCATAGATGCCGCAAGGCCCGCTGGGATGGCTCTCGGCGATGGTCCCATCGTCGAGCCGAGTGCCGTCCATGCGGAAGACGGGGAAGTAGTACTTCGCCACCTGTTCGGTCTCGGCCGCGATGTAGTGGCCGATGAGGGTTCTTCGGAACCGGGTCTCGCTGCGGTTCTTGAAGGAGCCGTGAATGACGCTGCCGTTGAAGAACAGGACGTCGCCCCGCTTCATCAGCGCGGGCACGGGCTCCTTGCCGGGGGGAAGCGGGGTTTCGATGTTTCCCCACTGCTCCTTATCGAGACCCGGGGTCTCGACTTGGCAGATAATCGGTAGCCCATCCGTTTCGGGGACGAGCATCATGCACCCATTCTCTTCGTCGCAGTCGTCCAAGGCGAGCCAAGCGGCCATGCAGGTCCCGGGCTGGACGAGCAGGTACATGTTGTCCTGGTGGAGATTCTGCCCGCGTGCTCCCGGCGGCTTGAAGTAGACCATCGTCTGGACCGCGTACGGCTCCGCACCCGCAATTGCCGTCAGATAGGCCCGGATCCGTGGATCGATCATGAAATTGAAGGCGACGTCGTCCCCACGGTGCGGCTGGAGGAGGCGCGGGTATCGCTTCAGGGGGTCTTCGTGGTTCGGATCGACCTCGCCCTCCGCCCAGCCGTCTCCGCCTCGTTCCACCATCGAGGTGAAGTAGTCCGAGAAGCGATCGCACTCTTCGGAGGTGAACAGCCCGCGCGCGATCGAGAACCCGTCGCGGGCATGGTCGGCTAGAACGATGGGGTCGACGGAAGTGGGGGCGGAACTTGGCATCATCGCACGGTTTCCTACAGTCGAGACGAGAATACACGCAAGATGAGCCGTGATTCGCGCCGAGCGACAACGCGCGACGAGCTCACCAAACGCCTGGACTCTTTTGTCCTTTATGTCTGACTCCCCAAGCTACGAAATCGTCGTCATCGCCACCTCGCTCGGTGGCTTGGCGGCGCTCACGCGCATCCTGCTCGACATCCCGCCTAACTTCTCGTGCCCGATCGTTGTTTTGCAGCACCGCAAGGAACGTCCTGAGGGTGACGATCTGCTGGTCCAGCTGCTGGACGATCGGGTGATACTGGATGTCCAGCCAGCGAGTCAGGGTGTGTATTTGCAGGCGGGCACCGTGTACGTCGCGCCTCCAGGCCGTCACATCCGGGTCGAGAAAGATCGACGCATTCACCTATCCGACGAAGTCAAAATCGGCCTTTGGCGACCCGCCGCCGATGAGCTCCTGCGGACCGTTGCGGCGAGCTATCGAGAAGCCGCGATCTGCGTGATCCTGACGGGAAAGCTGTTCGATGGAGCGAAAGGGGCGATGGCGATCCAGGCGGGAGGCGGCACCGTGCTGGCCCAGGATGAAGCGAGCAGCGAGGCGTTCGCCATGCCCCGCGCCGCCATCGCCACGGGCGCGGTGAACCGAGTACTTCCCCTGAATGAGATTGGGCCTGCCCTCTGCGCGATGGTCATGCCAGACGAACCTTGTCGGTAGACTGCCCGGCAAATGCTGGGTCAGGTCCTGCCTTGCGGCGAAGTCGAGGGGAAGTCGGTCACCCTCGTGCCGCCGGAGATCGACCATCTCGGGGCGTACATGGCCGCGTTCGCGGACCCCGATGTGGCCCGGTACCGTACGCGGCAATTCGCCGTGACCCCAGCCGAGCAGCAGGAGTGGCTAGGGCAGACGAGCCGCGATCCAAACTCCGTGTTCTGGTCGATTCTCCTTGGGGAGGAAATGATCGGCTACACGGCAATCATCGGGATCGACTGGCGCGTACGAACGGCGCACACCGGGGTCGCCATCTTCGATCGCGAGCACCGAGCTAAGGGCATCGCCACTCTGGCGATGACGCGCCGATGCCGGTTCGCCTTCGAGACGCTCGGTCTCGCGTGCCTCTTCACCGAGTCGATCGCCGCCAACGAGGCGAGCTGGCGAGCGGCCCGGCGCGTGGGATACGCGGAGTACGGGCGAAAGCCGTTCGCGGCGTTCATCGATGGTGCGCACCACGAGAGCGTGCTCGGCTATCTCACGCCGGAGCTCCTCGTGGGAACAGGCGACGCCCGCCTAGTCTGAGGCGGCTTAGCGAGTAGGCTTCGTTCGTGTCGACCGTTCCTTACTCTGACCGTGGCCGCCTGCCCGCGTGGGCCTTCGGTGGCTTCGTACGCCCCGCCGGCGTCAATCCGCTGCTGTCGCCCGACCCAGATGCGATGTTCGACTGTCCGATGCACGGTGGCCAAGTGGCATGGGAATCGGGCGACACCTTCAACCCCGCGGCCGTCGTGCGAGACGGGCGAGTCTGCGTGCTCTATCGGGCGGAGGATCGCTCCGGGGTTGGCATCGGATCGCGGACGTCCCGGATCGGCCTCGCAGAGAGCTCGGACGGCATTCGCCTCAGCCGGCGCTCGACCCCGGTTCTGTTCCCAACTGACGACGATCAGCGGGTCCGCGAGTGGCCCGGCGGCTGCGAAGATCCCCGCATCGCGGTGACCGAGGACGGCACGTACGTCTTGATGTACACCCAGTGGGACCGGACGACGGCCCGGCTCGCGGTCGCGACCTCGCGGGATCTCCTGACGTGGACCAAGCACGGTCCCGTGTTCGTCGGACGCTTCCGCGATCTCTGGAGTAAGGCGGGCGCGCTCGTGACCCAGGTGGTGGATGGCCGGCAGGTGATCGCGCGGATCGCGGGAAAGTACTGGATGTATTGGGGCGAGTTCGCGATCTCGGTGGCGACCTCCGACGACCTGATCCATTGGGATCCGCTGCTCGACCCCGCGGGAGAGCCCGTGCGTCTGGTGTCGCCGAGAGACGGCTTCTTCGACAGCGACCTCGCCGAGTGCGGGCCGCCGGCCGTAATGACCGAGCACGGCATTCTCCTCCTCTACAACGGCAAGAACTCGGAGGGGGAGAAGGGCGATCGCCGCTTCAACGCGAGCGCGTACTGCGCGGGCCAAGTCCTCTTCGACCTGAACGATCCGACGCGGGTCCTCGCCCGGTTGGATGAGCCGTTCCTGCGGCCGATGGAGCCGTTCGAGCGGAGCGGTCAGTACGTGGATGGCACGGTATTCATCCAGGGACTCGCCTTCTTGGACGCCAAGTGGTTCCTGTATTACGGCTGCGCCGACTCGAGAGTAGCGGTCGCCGTCTACGACCCTGCGAACCCCTCGCCGCCCGACCCGCTACCTGAGCCGTAAGCGTTTCTCCCAGCAATCTCACGAGTTCGTGTGCGCCCACTTGGCATATTCTATGACATAGACTATGCTTTCTGGTGGAGGATCAATGGCCACCCAAGACATCGAAAGCGATCTGCTGCGCGGCAACACGCCGACCCTGGTGCTCGCCGTGCTGCGCGACGAGCCGGGACACGGCTACGCCATCACCAAGCGCATCAACGCGCGCACCGACAACGCGCTGAGCATGCGGCAGGGCACCCTGTATCCGGTGCTCACCGCCCTCGAACGCGATGGGCTGGTGGAGGGACAGTGGGAGCATCCCGAGGGAGAGCGCCCGCGCAAGATGTACGTCATCACCGATGCCGGACGGGCCGAGCTCGAGCGCCGGACGGAGGCGTGGCGGAAGTTCGCTTCGGGGGTGAACCAGGTGCTCGGGGTGCAGCTCTATGGAAAGGGCTGATCCGCGCATCGAGGCGTACCTCGACCGCCTCTGCGAGCCGCTCCACCGGACCCTGAGCGGCCCCAAGCTCGAGGCTTATCGCGACGAGGCTCGATTCCATTTGGAGTCCCTGGCGGCGGAGATCGCCGAAGCGGAAAGGATCGCACTCACCGAGGCGGTGGAGCGAGCCCTGCGCGAGTTCGGACAGCCGGACCTCATCGCGATCGATCTGCTGGACGAGCACGCGAAGGGAACGCGCCCCGTCGGTTTCGCGCAAGGGGCCCGATCGTCGACGCTGTGGGCTTTCGTGTGGTTTGGACTCGCGTCCGCCCTGACGCTGATCCTCACCCAAGCGGGCGAGCTTGTTTCCGGACTCGGACACTTCTCCGACGTCGCCCCCGGCCTTTGGCTTCTGATGCCGATCGCCGCCGGCGTGCTGACGGGGCGAACGGTGCCGACCGGCAACCTTCGTGCGGTAATGCTCGCGCTCGTCCCGATCCTGCTCCACACGGCGCTGGTCGCCACGCTGCTGGGCCTTTCCGAGGTCGGGTGGCAGTTCTTGCAGTTCCAGCTTTGGGCATGGCCGCTCTTCGGCGGCGTGTCTACCTTCCTCACCGCTCTGCTGCGCCGCCGTCCTCGGCGGCAACGGCCCCAACGCCTTCCCGTTTAGGAGGCTCCGCATGAATCCAAAACCGTATCGTCGCACTCCCTCGCTAATCGAGGTCATGGTCGCCGTCACTTGCCTCGTCATGCTGGCGGCCGCGCTGTTCCCCCGCCTCGCCGAAGCTCGTCGCCAGGAGAACTTCGCCCGGGCCACCGTCAGCCTGAAGCAAATTGGCGCGGCGCTCGCGCAGTACCAGGCGGACCACGACACGCACATCCCCATCCGGAACTACGGCTACCTCGAGCCGTGGGAGGATTACGCCGGGCGGTTCGATCCGGCGGACGATCCCTTGGCGAAGTACGGACTGAGCGGCTACGAGACGATCCGTGGTCAGCGGGCGATGCGCCGCGAAGGCAATCCGTACCTCTGCCCTGGCGAGGGGCACCGCTACGACATCCGCTGGGTCTTCTCCATCCGTCAGAACCCGGATGAGATGACCGCGCCGGACGAGGTGCGGCGCGTGGAGCCAGATCCGACGACCGTGCTGGTCCGGTGCCCGAACCTCCTGGTCAAGGGGTATCGCAGCGGTACGTTCCTGAAGTCTTTTACGGAGTACAGCCGGTTGCCGGCGACTCGCGAGGGGCGGGAGCTCCTTCTGCGGGGCGACGGCTCCGTCAGCAACGTCGACACGAAGGCTCAGCGGCTCTTCATGCGGAAGCGGGTGAAGGGCCAGGACACGTGGCGCGAACTGAACGCGCTTGACCCGGACCTTCAGAATCCGGGGCAGCTGTTCGAAGCGTTTCCGGGAGAGACGTGGCCGCCCCGATGGACCGTCATCGCCGAGCCACTTACGGACTCGGCTTACCCGAAGCGGAAGTCGATCCCGTAGACGGCGGACGGCACACCCTCCATGCGAAGACAGTGCGAGACCCGGACCAGCGTTTTACGCGGGCCGGGTCTCGTTCGGGGCGCCCGGGACGGGGGCGGTCCGGATGGGGTCTTACTTGGCCGGAACGAGGCGGACGATCTTGTCCGGACCGTTGAGGACGACGTAGATCGTGCCGTCCGGTGCGGTGGCCACGTCTCGGATGCGGCCCATGCCGTGCAGGAGCTCCTCGCGCTCCACGAGCTTGCCGTCCTTTACGCGGATGCGGTCCAAGTTCTGGCCCGCGAGGCCACCGGCGAGGAGGTCGCCCTTCCACTGCGGGAATGCCGCGCCCCGCGCTACGTCGAGCCCCGAGGCGCCGGTGGACGGAAGCCACCGGAAGATCGGCAGCGTCACGTTCTGGCCCGGCTTCGGCCACGGCGTGTTGAACGGCGAGTCGTTGTAGTTGATGCCGTAACCGACGATCGGCCAGCCGTAGTTCGCGCCGCGGTCGATCCGGTTCACCTCGTCGCCGCCGCGCGGGGCGTGCTCGGTGTCCCACAGAACACCGTTGAGATCGAACACTAAGCCCTGGGGATTGCGGTGGCCGTAGGTCCAGATGGAGGCGAGGTAGCCCTTCGACTTGCTGTCGGCGTCGACGTAAGGATTGTCGGCCGGGATCGCGCCGTCTTCCTTCACCCGGTGCATCTTGCCGAACGGATTCGTGAGCTCCTGGGCGAGCTGATTGCCGCCGCGCTCACCTACCGCGAACACGATGTTGCCCTTGCCATCGAAGACGATGCGGCTGCCGAAGTGGACGCCGTTGCCGCTGTAGAACTTCTGATCGGACTCCCAGATCGTCTGCTGATCTGTCCAGCGGGCGCCCTCGCCCTCGAACTTCAGCTTGCCGCGCACGATCTTGGTCATGCCCGCGCGCTCGCCGCTCTTGGCCGGATCCGTGTAGGAGAGGTAGACCCAACCGTTCTTGGCGTAGTTCGGGTGAACGGCGACGTCCATCAGGCCACCCTGTCCGAGCTCGAGCACCGCGGGCATTCCCTCGATCGCCGGGCTCAGCTGGCCGTTTCGCACCAGATGCATCGAGCCGTTGCGATTGGTCACGATGAAGCGGCCGTCGGGCAGCCAGTCGACCGACCACGGGGTCCGAAGACCCTTGCCGTCCTCGACGACAGTCTCCACGCGGAAGGCGGCGCGCTGGCTGTTGTAAACGCCGTTCGTCTCCTTCGGCGAGCCGAATTCGGCACGGAGCGCCCGCGCCTGCAGCTCGCGGATGTGGACCACGAGCGCCCAGATCTCGGAGTCAGACAGGGTGGAGCCGTACGCCTCCATGCCCGCGTGCTCGACGCCGTTCTTAATCGCATCGAAGTACGGCCGGTCGAACTTCTGGTCGAACTTCTCGCGAGTGAGGAGGCTCTGGGTTCCGCCGCCGCCACCCTCGCCGCGCTCGCCGTGGCACTTCGAACACGTCTCGTTGTAGAGACGCGTGACGTTGATTCGCTGTCCTTGCGCGGAGGTCGCCGTCAGCGTGGAGTTCGCGGAGGGTGGTTCGCTCGCCTCGGCGGCCGACTTCGCGGGATAGGAGCATGCGATGCCAAGGCCGGAGAATCCGGCGATCAAACTGAGCCACTTTGCCACGTTGAACACTGTACCTATCGACATCCATCCATCACTCGCCTGCGACCCGTGCGGATGGTCCACCAAACGGTAAACTGTCCAGCCGTCGCGAGGAGGCCTCGCGTCAACCCCCACCTATGCTGAGAGCTGGCAATGTCGGACTGCCGAACGTCGGGAAGTCCACCCTTTTCAATGCCGTCGTGGCCAACGCCAAGGCGCAGGCCGCGAACTTCCCGTTCTGCACCATCGAGCCGAACGTTGGCATGGTCGCCGTTCCGGATGAGCGCCTCGCGGTCTTGGCCAAGATCTCGAGCTCCGAGGAGATCCTGCCGGCCCGACTCGAGGTGGTGGACATCGCCGGACTCGTCAAGGGCGCGAGCAAGGGTGAAGGATTGGGGAACCAGTTCCTCGCCAATATCCGCGAGGTCGACGCGATCATCCACGTCGTCCGCTGCTTCGAGAACGACGACATCATCCACGTCGCCGGCTCCGTCGATCCCGAGCGCGACATCGAGATCATCAACATCGAGCTCGCCCTTGCCGACCTCTCGCAGGCCGAGCGCCGGCTCGACCGCGCTCGTAAGGACCTGCGAACGAAGAAGGAAGTTCAGATCGAGATCGATGCGCTCGAGAAGGTCGTGCCGGCTCTCGAAGACGGCAAGCCGGCCCGCACCGTCGGCCTGACGGAGGACGAGGCGTTCTCGATCAAGTCGCTCGGCCTTCTCACGCTGAAGCCCGTGATCTACGCGGCCAACGTGTCGGAAGACGACCTTGCGACTGGCAACGCCTATGTCGAGAAGGTGCGGGCGATCGCGAAGCGCGAGGGTGCCCAGGTCGTCGTGATCTCGGCCCAGGTGGAGGCCGAGCTCATCGAGCTGCCGGAAGAGGACCGCGCGGAGTTCCTCGAGTCACTTGGAGCCAAGGAGGGCGGCCTCGCCTCCCTGATCCGCGCCACCTACGATCTCCTCGGCTTGCAGACGTACTTCACCACGGGTCCGAAGGAGACCCGCGCTTGGACGATCACCAAGGGGATGACCGCTCCCCAAGCGGCGGGCGTCATCCACAGCGATTTCGAGCGCGGCTTCATCCGCGCGGAGACCGTGGCGTACAAGGATCTCGCGGAGCACGGCTCGATGAACGCGGCGAAGGAGAAGGGCCTCGTCCGTAGCGAGGGCCGCGATTACGTCGTCCAAGAAGGCGACGTGATGCTGTTCCGGTTCAACGTCTGACGATGCCGATCGTCGATCTCTGCGGTTGACTTCACCGCAGAGATCGAACATTTGGTCTGCCATCCCCGGTCGTTCCCTCCATCGGACTAAGCGAGCTGCTCTGGCCGCCAACGGAGTTCGATCAGCCGCTGATAACCGTAGCGTGCGGCCAGTACGGCAGCATTGAACGCTGCGAGTACCAAGAGGTGCTGCACCAGCAGCCAACCCAGATTCCGGAGCACTTGTCCGGCGAGGCCCGCATCGAATCGAGCGGACTGCCAGTAGGCATGCAGCGTCCGCTGCTCCTCAAGGTTGCTCTGAAGCTTTAGGATGTACGCCGTCCCATGAGCCTTCCAGCGCCGTCTCGCTTCATCAGCGTCCGTGAGTTCCATGCGGTCGATGACCGGACGAGTCGTCACGTCTCGACCGATGGGATCCAGCATGCCCATCGAAGTGTGAGTTGCGGTCGAGGCGTTCGGTGCGATGATCCTTCGTGACTTGGGATCTCGATAGAGCGGACCTCCACTTGCGGTTCGCTCTGCCTTGGATATGTCGCTGCGGATGGACGAAATTTCCCGCTCGATGCGCCTAAGGGTTTGCTGACGCATGTCCGCTGATCTTGCGGTGAGCCCAAGCGGGCTGGACGCGACCAGTTGACCAATCGAGAGCGTTAGGAAAGCGGCGAGCACCGCCACCATCGGCACGAGCAGGATCCGCCGGCTCCTCCAGCAGAGCCAGGCGAAGGAGAATGCGGACAGCAGTCCCACCGCTCGATAGACGTCGAAGTACCACACCGGAAGGGCACCGATCTCTGTGACTAGAAGCGACAGCACTCCCGCTGCCAGCATGAGCAGGGCTGGGAGGGCAGCGAGTTGCCACACCGACCGATCGCCAATCCGAGTCTCTGCCCGGATCAAGTTCTCCGCGAGCAACCGGTCGCTTCCGAGCCTACGAAGCGCGCCAAGGGTTGCCGCTTGCTCATCAATCCCGTCGGCGCTCTGCTCCCGAATACTCTCGTACAAGTGGAGGCGAACCTCGCGGACGTGCTCCTCAACTAGCGAGGGCTCGAGTCGGCGTGCCAAGCGTTGCTGAAGCCGAGCCAAGTAGACGTCCGTCAGCTTATGCACGCTCGCCTCCCGCTTGGGGAGCAGGCTTGCCAATTGACAACAGACAGCCGACCGCCTCGGAGAACTGTCGCCATTCGTCCCTTCTGGACTCCAACTCTTTGCGCCCCGACTCTTGGAGTGTGTAGGTCTTGCGAGCGGGCCCAGAGTCGGACCTTTCCCACGACCCCTCGATCCAGCCCTGCTTCTGCATTCGGTGGAGGAGGGGATAAAGTTGGCCCTCGTTCAGGCTGAACAGGCCGCGCGACCGATCCCGCAATGCCTTTACGATGCCATAGCCGTGCTGAGGTCCGTCGGCGAGGGTGCCTAGGATCAGCGCTTCGGGATCAGTCTTGAATCTCATCGGGTGTCTCTAGATCTAAGGTACATCATAATCTATGGTAGTGCCAAGCGGTCCATGTGATCGGTGCGGTAAACCCGCCCCATGCGGGTCCTCTTTATCGGTGGCACGGGCATCATCAGCTCGGCGTGTTCGCCCCTCGCCCTCCAGTCGGGCATCGATCTGTACCTGCTCAATCGTGGGCAGTCGCACCGCGGCATCCCGGAGGGGGCGAAGGTGCTCAACGGGGACATCCGCGACCGCGCGTCGGTGGAGGCGGCGATCGGCGACATGACCTTCGATGCGGTGGTGAACTGGATCGCCTTCACTCCCAACCACATCGAGCAGGATCTCGACGTGTTTCGGGGCAAGGTCGGTCAGTACGTTTTCATCTCTTCCGCCAGCGCCTACCAGACCCCTCCGTCGACGCTGCCGGTGACCGAGTCAACCATCCTGGACAACCCGTTCTGGGAGTACTCGCGCAACAAGATCCTGTGCGAGGAGCGGCTCGTGCGCGCCTACCGAGACGAGAAGTTCCCGATGACGATCGTCCGTCCGTCGCACACCTACGATCGCACCCTCTTGCCGTTCGATCACAGTTGGACCGTCGTCGACCGGATGCGCAAAGGGAAGCCGGTGGTCGTCCACGGCGATGGGACGTCGCTCTGGGTGCTCACCCACCACACCGACTTTGCCAAGGGATTCGTGCCGCTCCTTGGCAACAACCGAGCGATCGGGGAGGCGTACCACATCACCTCCGACGAGTGGCTGACCTGGAACCAGATCTACGATCTGGTCGCCCAGGCGGCCGGGACCGAGGCGAAGAAGGTGCACGTGGCGTCGGACGCCCTCGCCCAGGCCGACCCGAACTGGGGACCGGGCCTCCTCGGCGACAAGGCGAACAGCATGGTGTTCGACAACTCGAAGATCCAACGTCTGGCGCCTGGATTCGACTGCACCGTCCCGTTCGCCGAAGGGGCGCGCGAGATCGTCGCCTGGTACGACGCCAATCCAGACCGGCAGACCGTGAACGAGAAGCACGATCGTCTCGAGGACGAGCTGGTCGCCAAGTACGGTGGGTAGCGGCCAGCTGCTAACCGATGCAATGAACCTCCGAGGAGTTAGCCTCGGAGGTTCGGTTGACGCCTCTAGAGAGGGGGCGTCACGCTTTATCGAGCGGGAGCTACGAGGACGGCTTCCGCTTCGCTCCTGGAGGAGCGACGAACGTAAACGCCTGCGGCGCGACGGCCCGAAGCTCGATCTCCGACGCGATCAGTGACTTCTCATTCTCGCGCGAACTGCTGAACTTGCGAGCGATCCCGGTGTTGGAGTCGATGAACACCGAAGCGGGGTCGCCCGTGGCAAGCCGCACGAACACGACTTCCACGCGGTGGCCCTGGAGTTTACGGCCCGACCATGCCATCGAGCTCTGGTAGCGTGCGCCCGGACTCTTTGCAAGATAATCGCTCCAAAGAGACGCATCGGAACGCTCGGCGAATGCATGCACATCCGCTTCCGTCAGCGGTGACTCCGTGTAGCGGTTGTCCTTTTTCGTGTAGGTGAAGAGTCTCTTGCCGTCCGACAGTACGAAGCCTTCGGGATAGTCGAGCCTGAACCGGTTGGGCTTTGCCATGGTGAGCTCGTACGGCGCAAGGTCGACCGTGTACCTGACTTTCACCCCGGGTGCTGCCGCCAGCTTCTCAACGTGTCTCGAGATGGGATACGGCACCGGCGGCCGATCGTACGTCCGGGCAAAGGGAGCCAGACCGAGGGCGAGGAACACGACACCGCTCATGATCGCTCAGTCTAACGCAGCATTCTCGGAGTCGCCAAGCCAAGGGCGGCCCGGAAGACAGACGGGGCGCCCTCGACCTGTTCCTGCGTTCAGTCTTTCTTCGCGCCCGCGTCGATCCACTTCTCGATGAGTTGGATCTGGGGCTCCGCCAGCGGGTCGCGATTCTTCGGCATGCGGTGCGCGCCGCTGGCACGGAGCGATTTCACGAGGCGGCTCCCGGCTCCATTGCCCGGGGTCACGGCCGCGACCACTCCCTCGTAGTTCGTGAGGATCACGCCCGCGCGCTGTCGCTCGGCGTTGTGGCACGGCATGCAGGTGGCGGTCATGATCGCCTGGACCTCGCCGTACGATGCGGTCGGGGCGGCGGCCTCAAGCTTCTGCGCGCCCGCAGGGGCGACGAACGCGAACGTCTCCGGCTTCGCCTCTGGCACGATCTCGATGGCGGTGGCCATCGCCAAGTACTCCTTATCGGCCGTCTTCAGCGTGTAGCCGCGCGCGATGCCCAGCTTCTTGTCCACGAACAGCGCGCCCGTCGTTCCACCGGGCTTGAGCGTCACGTCGACCTGCGTCACGTCGTTCCCCTGCACGGTCCGACTCGCGCCGACCTTGGCTTGGGCGATGCCGTCGCCCGGCTTCTTCGCAAGGTAGTCCGACCACGCGAAAACCTCGGGTCGCTTGGCGAAGTCCGCGACAAGGGCGTCGGTGAGCGGCGTCTCAATGTACTGGTTGGTCTTCTTCCGGTACGTGAAGAGGGTCTTGCCGTCCGACTGCACGAACCCCGTGGGCAACGTGAGCTTGAACAGGTTCGGCTTCGCGAGAGAGAGCTTGTACTCCGATGCGCTCTCGCCGAGGGCACGGAAGGTGTAGGTGACGTTGACGCCAGGGGCGGCGGCGAGCTTCTCGAAGTGGCCCGCGAGAGGCGCGGGGAAGATCACCTGCTGGGCCGCGTAGCCGAAGACCGCGAAGCCGACGGCAAGAAGGGCAAGGGAACGCATGATGGGCGATTCTATCTCGTCGCGCGTTTAGGCGGAAGAGGCGGGCCAACCGAGGTGATATTTCGTGCTGAATCCCGCTCCCACGCTAATCTACAGCGATGATTCTTCACGAGCCGATCGCGGCAACGATGCGCGCGGGCGTTCTTGAGGGGCCGGGTGCGCTGACGATCCGGGAGATCCCGCAGTGGCCGATCGAGGGGTATGGGCAGCCCGACTTGATGCTGATCAAGGTCGCGGCCTGTGGCGTGTGCGGTTCGGACTTCCGCTATTACGCCGGCGAGAACCCATGGGCGCAGCACACCCTCGGCCGGTTCGTGCCTAACCCGCCGAACATCGTGCTCGGTCACGAGTACGCGGGCACGGTCGTCGCGGTAAGCCGCGACGAAGATCGCCACTGGCTCGGCAAACGGGTGGCGCCGATCTGCTCGAAAGTGTGCGGCGCTTGCTCGGAGTGCCGCGCCGGGATGGAGCACCTCTGCCCGAACACGGTGCACATGGGCCACGGGCAAGGCTGGGGAGATCAGCCGTTCTTTCCCGGCGCCTACGCCGGCTACGCTCCCGCTTGGGCATCCGAGTGCTTCGAAGTCCCTTCCTCGGTGTCGTTCGCGGAGGCCGCCATGATGGACATTCTCGCGGTCTGCGTTCACGTGGCTCGGGCTGGGGCCGTGCGTCCGGGGCGGCCGGTCCTTTGTGTGGGAGCCGGGCCAGCCGGAAACGGCGTAGCTCAGGCCTCACTCGCGATGGGAGCCTCCGCCGCGGTGCTGATCGATCGCTCGGCAGAGGCGAGGGACGTTGCCTGCGCGCAAAGCCTCGGAACGGTTTTGGACCTTGAGGAGGCAACCGCCGAGCGGCTTCGCGAACTGGCGCCAAACGGATTCGGGTCGGTATTTGACACGGTGGGGAGCGCCAAGACGTTGGATCTGGGACTCTCCGTCCTCGGCAAAGGGGGAACGCTCGTCAACCTCGCCGTGCACGATGAGGACTTTCCGCTGAACTTCCTGCGCCTCGGTTCCGAGCGCCGCATCGTAACGTCTTGCAACTTCGAACGCCGGGATTTCGAGTTGGCGCTGCAGTGGCTCGCCGAAGGACGCTTCCGCGTTCGCGAGTGGCTGACGCCGGTCACCTTGGACGAACTTCCCGGGCGATTCGCGCGGACCGTGTCGGGCGGCGAGAAGGGCGCCTTCAAGATGTTGGTCGACCCTTGGGCCGGGTCGGAGACGGTCTAAGCCGGAAGGTCTCCCGGCGAACGAGAGTCACCCCCGACTCCCGCGATCCGGGGCGTTCGCTCCCCATGCGGTTATGCTAGTTGGCATGACTTCGGCACTCCTCGTCTTGATGGCGACGCAGACATCCACCTCGGCCATCGTTGCCCCCGGGGCCACCCTCCAGAAGCTCGGCGAGGGATACTCGTTCACCGAGGGACCGGCGACCGACGCTCGGGGGAACGTCTTCTTCACCGACCAGCCGAACGATAGAATCCTTCGCTGGTCGGCGACGGACGGGAAGATCGAGGAGTGGATGAAGCCCGCCGGGCGGTCCAACGGATTGGCCTTTGATCGGCGCGGCAACCTCATCGCCTGTGCCGACGAAAAGAACGAGCTCTGGTCGATCTCGCCGGACAAACGGGTGGCCGTGTTGCTGAAGGAGAACGCGGGCAAGCTCCTGAACGGCCCGAACGATGCTTGGCTACGCCGCGACGGCGGCCTCTACTTCACGGATCCGCTCTACGCCCGGCCGTATTGGACACGCGACAAAGCGATGCAGCAATCCGGCCAGCACGTGTACTTCCTGACGCCCGACCGCAAGTCGCTCCGGGCCGTCGCCACCGACCTGAAGCAGCCGAACGGCATCGTCGGCACGCGGGACGGGAAGACGCTCTACGTCGCCGACATCGGCGCGAACGTCACCTACCGGTATCGAATCGAACGGGACGGATCGCTCACCGACAAGCAGCTCTTCTGCAGTCTCGGTTCAGACGGAATGTCGCTGGACGACCGGGGCAACCTGTACCTCACGGGGCGGGGCGTTACGGTGTTCGATAGGACAGGCAAGCAGATTGAGCAGATCCCGGTGCCCGAGGGCTGGACGGCGAACGTGACGTTTGGCGGCCGCGACCGCCGAACGCTCTTTATCACGGCCAGCAAGGCCGTGTACGGGCTCCGGATGAACGTCAAGGGCGCCGATTAGCGAACGCTCGATCGAGCGCGTCCAACCGCTGGCGCGCTCGATCGAGCTGCCCGGCGAAGAGCCAGCGCGACACTTGATCGAGCTTGGCGGCCGTCACGCGATCCTTAGCGTGCCGCTTCTGCAGGTGGTACAGGCGGACCGGCAGCCTTAGGTCGGCAGGTTGGTAGGGGAGCCGGTTGCCGAGAGTCTTGCGCCGGAGACGCTGAGTCGTCTCGAGATCGCGGTAGCCGAACTCGACCGAGGGCTCGATCATCGTGCCCTCGCCCCAGTCGTTCCATGTCGCGATCTGAACGACCGGGGCCGAGCTCGCCAGCGCCTCGGTCAAGGTTCGCTCGAACGTCTTCCCCTTGATGTCCGCGATCGAGCCCCAAGACTCGTGCACCCCGGCTTCCTTGTAGTAGTCGTGGAAGCGCGGGTACGCCACCGGGATGAAGGCGGACCAATCCTTGGTCCGGGCGAAGAACGCGGCGCGCTCACGATCGCTCCCCTCGGAACCACCCTTGGGGAGGGGCCAGTCGTATGCCCCAATCGCCGGCTCTCGTCGGTGGTGGAGGCTAAAGTACGCCGGCTTCGGCGAGAGCCCTTCGAATATCCGTTCCCAGTCGCTCCTTTGAAAGTGCTGGGGTCCGAAGACGAGGAAAACCGGGCGGCCATTCTGCTTGAGGTAGGTCGGTGACCGGAACCAGTTCGCTTCGACCCAACGCAGGATCTCCTTCCCGTGCTGGACGGTCTCGTCCGCTTTGAGCTTGCCGCCCTTGATGAGCTGGGGGATCGTTTGGTCTTCGTAGACCAAGGCAAACTTCAGCCCCGCCTTCCGAACGGCGTCGAACATACGCCGGGCGTTTCGGTGGTTGATCGCGTAGTCGTAGTGCTCGCGAATGCCGTACCAGTCCACCATCACGCCATCGATGCCGGCGAACTTCATCAGGAGCGCGTGGCACTCCAAAGCCTGGGTGTCGCCGGAGTCGTAAAGCCCTAAGAGGGGAGTGTAATGGCTCGCCGCCTCGCGTCGGCCGTTCACCGTTCGATCGGGGTTCAGCTTGCCCATCGTCCAGTGCCAGCCCCACTCCGGGCTCGTCGGCTTGGCGGCAAACCACGGCATGTAGTGCGCCATCACAACGCGATCAGAAGAGTTCGATTGCGCACCGCTCATGACGGCGCAGGCAAGGAGGCTGGCGATCATCGCGAGAGGTTCAGCGGGTCGAGCGGGCTGCCGCGGCTTGCTGCTGGCGAAGGCCCTCGATGGTCTTGGCTTTCACGTCGTCGGGCATGTCCCTCGAGTTCTCGATGTTCTTGATCTGCTGATCGATCGTGAGCGGGGCCGACTTTTGCGCGTCCTTCTCGCCGCTGCACCCCGTTAGGGCGAGCGAGAGAAGGAGCGCGGGAAGGGCAAGCCTTACCATGTCGGCGGGTTCATCCCTTCGATGTAGATGTTGCGGAACCAGTGGATCCTGCCGCGGTTCATGCCCTTCGCGTGGGTGTCCGCGTAAATCACGTTCGCCACGCCGTTGTGCCGGTATCGCGGGAACATGCTGCACTGACCCCAGTTCGCGTACGTCGGTTGGCCCGAGCCGGCGGGGAAGTCGCAGTCGCGGTTCTGGGTGCGATCGATGTCGTAGTGCGGACCGTCCACCGATCCTGGCGGGTTGCCGACGGTGCCGGTCCATCCCCACTGGTCGGCGAGAAACTGGAGCCAGCTCGAGTTGCCGTCGTTCTGCCCCTTCTCCACGATCAGGATCTTGTCCGCGGGCTGGTCGATCGCGGTCGCGCTTCGCGCCGGGAAGTTGGTCGTCGCGCCGGGGGAGAAGCTCTCCGGGAAGACGAACTGGTGAAGGCCGTATTGCGCCTCCTGCTTAGATGGGAAGCTGGGGCACGCGAACACGCCGCCCGCGCCGCTGGCTCGACCGTTGAACGCGAACTTCTCGCCGGTCTTGATGTACGGGAAAATCATGTCGAACCAGCGCACCTGGTCCGTCGGCGTGTAGTACTGCAGCAGGTTGTACGTGTCGTCGTTGTCGCCCAAGTAGAGCTGCAGCGACGTGCCCACGTTCTTGAGGTTGCTGAGGCACTGCGTCTTCTTGGCCGCTTCCTTCGCCTGCGCGAACACCGGGAACAGGATCGCCGCGAGGATGGCGATGATCGCGATAACGACGAGCAGCTCGATGAGCGTGAAGGCTTGGGTTCTTAGATTGCGCTTCATTGGCACGTACTCCGAGGGAGTGGCCGGGACGGCGTGGTCCAGGCGAAGAGGGGCGGAAGGGCGGCGACCATTGGCCGACCGCTGGGGGACGAGAGTCACCGGCGTGGCCCTCCGACCGGGCGGTTGACGAACGCAACCCCGCGATTCAGAAGATCCAGACTCGGCGCGGGCGTGAGCTTCGGCCGAAACCGAACGATCGGTTCCGTCGACTGGCCCTGGAGCACGGCGTTGAGCAGGCCCGGCGAGGCTTGCTGGGCGAGGTTGTCGATCTCGATGCCCTGGTAGGCCACGGCCTGCCCGAACATCAGGGTGAAGGAGTAAGACGCGATGCCGGAGGCGGCGAAGCAGTCCTCATCCGAGCCGAGGATGCCGCCGATCTGCGCGAGGCACGTTTCCAGAGCGTGCCAGGCGTTGTTGCCGGAGCCGATGACGAAGGCCGTCGGCCGCTCGGCTTCAGGAAGCGAGAGCCACTCCGAGATTCGCCGCTCGTTCGGCGCGACCTCGTCCTCGAACTCGCCGAAGAAGCGTGCATCGGGGGCGTGTCCCAACAGGCGCTCGTGCGCCTCCGCGTAGCCGCGCCGCAGGGCGTGCACGAAGGCGTCGTCGTGAGGAAACCCAAGGTAGGCGAGCCGCCGGTGACCGAGGGCGACGACGCTCTCCACCGCGTTCGCCATCATCCACTCGTGGTCGAAGTCGATCTGGTGCCAGGTGGGGTGGCGCTCCTCGTGGCGACCCTTCACGAGGAACGGAACGCCGAGTGACTCGAGCAACTCGCCCTGTGTCTGGGTGTCCGCCTCGCGACCCCACAGGATCACGGCGTCGCATGCCCGCGCGGAGGCGAGATTGCGGAGGTGGGTGAGCACCTCCTCCTCGGTGGCGAAGTTCGAGACCATGAGATCGTAGCCCCGCTCTTGCAACTCGGCCGAGAACGCGTCGACCAACCCGGTGTAGGCGAGTCGGTACCCCTCGCCCTCGAGTCGACGGTAGACCAATGCGACGCTGTTCGTCTTGCCGATGCTCAGCGCCTGGGCGGCGGTGCTCGGCCGGTAGTTCAGCACGCGCGCCGCCTCGAAGATGCGGGCTCGAGTCTCTTCGGACGCCCAAACGTTGGCGCGGCCATTGAGCACCCCCGAGATGAGGGCGGGCGAAAGCTTCAATTCCTCCGCAACGTCTTTGAGTCGAGTCCTCATGAGCAAACATGAAGGGCTTCATATGAAGCGGTTCATGTAAACGCATGATATCACGGAATATTCCCGGTGCGCAGGGAATTTGCGTTCGTGACGCTTAGGGGAAGCGGGATGCTTGCCGCCGTAGTTGCTCTGTCATCCTGAGCTTGCGAAGGATCTCTGGAGCTTCCGATCGCTTGGGATAGGGTTCGCTCGTGCAGGACCAAGCCGATCAGGAGCTTGTGAGAGGCTGGTTAGACGCAATGACCATGGAGAAGGCGCACGGAGAACCCCGAGGCTCCGGAGGACGACGCGGTTAAACACCATCCAGGCTGATTGGGATCAGGCGAATGCTCCAGAGATCCTTCGCGGGCTCAGGATGACAGTCTAAAAGGTGGGGCGTGGAGGCAGGATGGGCCTGCCTCCACGCGGCTCGAAAGCGCCCCGCGCCATCGCTACGCGTCGATTGTCACAGACAAGGTCTCACCTTCTCCCACCACGAGATCCCCCACGATCGTCAGTACTAGCCTTCGCTCGTCTCGAACGAGTGTCACCGGCAACTTGCGGCTGCCGACGGCAACCTGCACCCTCCCATCGATCTTCGGCGGGACGTCTAGCGAGAGCGTCTGCAGGGAAAGCTTCCCGTGCTTCACGGCGATCTTGGCCGTCATCTGGTTGGCGCTCGACTTCTGCTCGAACGTGCCCCAGCCCTCGGCCGCCGTGAAGGCGGCCCGGAAATTCTCCGGGCGGAGGCGAGGGGCGAAGCCGATGTGCCCTCTCGGGCCGTGGTACTCGAAGCCGCTGAGGGCGACGAACACGCCGTAGACGGCCATGCAGCGAGCGTAGTGGTCGCTGCACTCGATCTCGTTCCAGGGGTTTCGCCGGCTGGCGTGGTACCGATCGTGAACGGCTCGTGTGACCGCCAAGCCCTCCTCGACCAAGCCCTCCGCGATCATGTGGCCGGCGGCTTCGTACTCAGATCCCGACCAGCACTCGTTGAAGTACATCGACGCCCAGGTCGGCTTGGGCCCGAGGATCTCTTCGCGGTTCGCCTTGGGGAAGGTGCACATGAGGAGACCGGCCTCATCCGGCATCGCGTACCAGCGGCCGGGCTTGTAGCGGTCGCGATAGCTGTCCATCGAGGTGAGGAAGTTGTTGCGGTAGAGCGACTTCAGCGCCTTCTTCGTCTGGGGCTCGGGCATGACCCGGTCGAGACCGAGCTGCCACGCCCACCCTTGTCCCATCGCCTGGTCGATCTCGCACCCGTCGCCGTACCGCAACGCTTCCAACTGCTCCTGCTTGTTCAGCCGCTGGATGAAGTAGTCCCCGTTCCAGAAGAGGCTGTTGAACCGGCTCGTGCCGCTCGCCACCAGCTTTCGGCAGCGCGTGGCGAACGACGGGTCATTCATCTCCTTCGCCATCTCTTCACCCGCGCGCAGGGCAGCGAGGTAGAGGGACGTGAGCCAGGATGATGGGCCGTAGACGTCGACGTCGAGCGTGTTGTGCTGGCGACCTTCGAGAATGCCGTCGTCGTCCGCGTCTTGCTGGATCAGGTACTCGAGCGCCTTCTTCGCGCGCGGATAGATGCGGCGGAGGAAGTCGGCGTTGGGGCTCGTTTGATGCTCGCGGTAAGCGCGCAGCACGTACCCGGCCTGCGCGTCGGCGGCGTAGCCGAAGCCGTACTCGCCACGGAAGTCGATGAGGCCGCTGTCTTCGTGGAAGGCGACGCCGAAATCGACCATCTCACGCACCGTCCGCTCGAGGTGAGGGAAGAGCCTGCCGACGGTCTGGGCGTACTGCCAAACGTGGCCGCAGGTGCCGTCGCAGCAACCCACGCCTTCCCACCCGTAGAACCGGCCGTTGCCAAACCGGACGCACGTCATGGTGGCAAGGGTCGCGGTGTTGCCCATCGTTCGATCGAGCAGCCAGTACGGGAGCGTCGAGTCGTACCACGTGGCGTGCCACTTCGCCGTGTTGCCGCGCAGCCGGTCGAAGTTCTTGGCGACGTATCCGGCGACCTCGAAGGCGGAGGCGAAGCGCTTGCCGTAATGGTTGCCCACGCTTCCCAGCCGGTTGATGACGAGGTTCGGAAAGTGCCAGGCGACCACGAAGGAGACGGTCTGCGCTTCGCCCGGCCCAAGCGTGAGCTCCCGGCCGATGCCGCTGATGCCTTCTCCCGAATCGCTCCGCTCAGCGGAGAAGACTCGATTCTCCGGCTCAGCTGTCATCCCGTGCACGGACCAGTCGCTTGATTTGCCGTCGAGGAGGGCTATCGTCATCGTTCCCACGTCCCGGCGGTTGCCCAGGGGAACCTGAGTGATCGCGTCTGTGAACACGATGTGGTCGACCTTGAGCTGGCCCCAGCCGCCGCGCTCGTCATCCACGAGCTCGATGCGGGCGCGCTTGCCCTCGAACTCCTCGACCGCGAGGTGGACCGGGCGCATCTGGTCCGAATTGAATCCGGTGACGGTGCGCACGACCTTGCCGTCAACGAGGAGATTGACCGCGATCCGGCCCGGGTGATTCCCTCCGCCGAGGAGGAGCTCGATGTACCGCCTGGAGACGGTGAACTCGGGACTCGTCATCCGGCCCACGTGCCGGTCGGCGGCTTCGACGTTCTCACCGCCGCGGGTCTGGTGGGTGTTCACCACGCGCTGCCCTTGACCGCCCACGTCGCCCTGGTAGCCAGGGATCTTGGCGCGCTCCATCGGCCCGGTACCGAAGGCGGTGCCGGTCACCGTCCAGCCTTCGTAAGTCGGGCGTTCAAAGTCTTCGAAGACCACGGTGGGACGAGCGGGGCGCGGGTCGACGGGAGTCGGGGTGATCCCCAACTCGACCGCGAGAACGCCATCGGCGCGCGCCGTGCGGTTTCGCTTGACGGCTTCACCCGGCTGCACCGTCTTTCGTCCAACCACGTTCTCGATCCAACCAGCGATCGAGATCTTGACTGCGCTCGATCCGGTGTTCCGGAGCGTGTAGCGCATGATCGTCGCCGGCAGCCCGGAATCGTCCGCGTCGAGGGGGCAGAAGGGAGAGAACGACTCGAGCGACACCTGGATCGGGGTGGCCGCATCGCGGTACTCGACGAACCCGATGGGATACTCGCCGGTGAAGGAGATGTCACTCCATCCCCGCTTGTCGAGGGGCTGGACTCGGTCGCCGACCTTGATCGCGAACCCCTGTTCGAACGGGTGTACCTGTTCCGGAGACTCGATGTAGTTGGCCCCGCCGAGCGGCCCGAACGTCTCACCCCGATACGGCACCCGTTTGGTCACGACGCCTTCTTTGATCTCGTTGAAGACGTCCCACAGCCAGAGCCGGCCGTCTCCTCCGAGATTCACCTGTCCGGCGCAGACGCCGCCGACCGGCATCCCGATGAAGCGAAGGTCTTTGCCCCGGTACACGCTGCGCGATCCGCGTGCGAAGAGCGAGGCACGCCAGGCGGCTGGCATCGCTTTGTCCTGAGGAACGAAGCGGGGGGTGCCGGCGAAGGCGGGGAGTTTGCCGAGGGCGAAGCTGCCCGCGGCGAACCCGGCTAGCTTGAGGAACTGGCGTCGGGGAATGCCCGAGTCACAGCAATCGGGGGTGTCGCAGCATGGCGACTCGTTCTTCTCTTCCATTGAGTTCCCGTCAGCTTAACCAATGTGATGTGAACCAGGGGCGGTTCAGGCGCCTCACCTTGGTCTGGCCACCGTAAGCGAGCGAAAACGAACCGATTCTCGGCGGGCGGATCGCGGCGCATTGGCTAAGATGGGAGCCATGCGAATTCTCCGTTCAGGTCTCGGCGTGGTGGTCGGGACGGTCGCGCTCGCGGCGCTGCTTGGCTTCCAGGGCGCCCCGAGCCAAGCTCCGGCGCAGCTTCAGCCGGGCGCACTCGTCGTTGGCGTTCAAGCTTGGACGTTCAACCGTTTCACCGCCTTCGAAGCGGTCCAGAAGGCGGCAGCGGCCGGCGCCCAGACGATCGAGTTCTTCCCGGGGCAGCGCCTGAGCGCCGACACCGGCGATGCCCGCGTGGGCCCGGGCATGACGGACGAGCAGATCCAGCGACTTCGCGCTCATTTGGACAAGCACGGGGTTCGCGCCGTGGCTTTCGGCGTCACCGGCGTCGACCGTAACGAGGCCGGGGCCCGTGGTCTCTTCGAGTGGGCGCGGAAGATGGGGATCGGGATCATCAACACCGAGTCGACTGACGCCATCGACACCATCGAGCGGATGGTCAAGCAGTACGACATCAAGGTCGGCTTCCACAACCACCCTCGCAACAACGACCCGAACTACAAGGTGTGGGATCCCAAGTACATCCTCGAGCTCGTGGGTAAGCGGGATCGCCGCATCGGTGCCTGTGCCGACACCGGCCACTGGGTCCGCTCGGGCATCAAACCGATCGACGCGATCCGCCTGCTCCGCGGCCGCATCGTCAGCAGCCACCTCAAGGACCTCAACGTCTTCGCTCCCAACGGACACGACGTGCCGTACGGGACGGGGGTCTCCGACATCCCGGCGATTCTTGCCGAGTACCGTCGACAGGGTTTTGCGGGCAGCATTTCCGTGGAGTACGAACACAACTGGGAGTCCTCGCTTCCCGAAGTGGCGCAGTGCATCGGATTCGTCAAGGGATACGCGAAAGCTGCCCGCCGCTAATCGCTAGGAAGACGCTCCAACCCCACCCTTAACTCTGGGCGGGGTTGGAGCACAGGCTGAACCGGTCTCAGCAACGTCCAAAGCAGCCTCAAGCCGGTGCTACTTCAAGTACAGGTACACCGGCGAGCCGTCGATCTTGATCGTCGATCGTTCGCCTTTTCCCTGCACCGTCACCGCCGTCGCCGAGCCGTCGGCGGTCACCATCCGCTCGGCGCGCTCGATCTCCTTTGATGCGATCGGGAGCGTCATTTCGCGCGACTTGCCTTCCTCGGTCGGCACCCACGCGACGATCATCCGCTTGCCCGCCGCGGTTCGGAACTCCATGGCGTGCGCCGCGTTCGCCTCGCGCAGGACGTCCCGCTCGTACCGATAGTCACCCAGGGTCCGGAGCAGCTGCGCCGTGGCCCAGTAGGAAGGTTTTGGCTGATACTTCCGCGTCAGTCCGGACGCGCCGTGGATCGACGGGCTGTCCTCGTCGTTGAACCAGAACATGTACGCCCGGTCTGCACCCAGCCGCGCGAGTTCGAGGTAGCCGCGCACGAGCCACTGTGCCTGCTGTAGCTCCGTGTTGCCCACCCACTTCGGGTTGTCCCCTTTCGGATCGGCCGGCCGGCTGGCCGCGTCCCAGCCGAATTCGGTCACCCAGATCTTCTTGCCGGGAGCGTACTGGTCGCGCCACGCCATCAACTTCTGAACCGGCTCTAAGAACGGTGCCTTCGGATCCTCCGGATGGGTGCGCTTGAACGAGGGCCACGGCTCCACCTGTGCGTAGACGTGGATCGAGAGCGCGTCGTATAGCTTCTCCAAGCCCCGCACGCACTCGACGTTCTTGTGGTACCGCTCGCTCTTCTCCACGCGAACGGCGCAGGTCGAGATTTTAAGGCGCGGAGCCGCCCGCCGCACGCCTTCCGCCATGCCGCGAAAGATCTTCGTGTACAGGGCGTCCTCGAACAGCCCAGGTTCGTTGCCGATCTCGACGGAGTCCAAGTCCTCCGACCGGCCGAGCGCCCGGCCGAAGGCGAGGCCATACGCGAAGGCATCCTCTTCCGGCTGCTTCCACTTCTCCGCGGCTAGGTCCTCGAACATGAGGCACGCCGAAGTGAGGAACCCCTTCTGCTTCCACACCGGGTAGAGCGTCCGCCAGTCGACGCCGTTCGTCGTCACCGGCATCTTCGGGTGGTTCTCGGGACTGTCGCCGAGGTCCCAGCCCACCGGGTGGTAGTTCCGCAAGAGCCGCGTCACCGGATGGTACAGCTCCGTGCGGAACTGCACCGTGTGGGTGTTCATCCCCATGAAGTCCCGCATGAGCGGCCGGGGCGCGATCGTGAGCACGGCGAGCAGCGTTGGCGCCAGCATCCGCCCATTGTACGGCGAGTAGGCTGCCTCGCATGCATTCCGTGCGGTTCACCACCGATCTCTCCGAAATCGATTGGCAGGCGCTCAAGGCTGCCCTCACCGCCGACCAGTTCGACAATGGCCGGACGCCCGAGCAATACGAGCTCTCGGCGAGGAACAGCTACCTCAACGTCTTCGCCTTCGACGGCGACGAGATCGTCGGCAACGCACGAATCCTCTCCGACGGCGTCTGCAACGCCTACGTCGTCGACGTCTGGACGCGCACGGACCATCGGCGGCGCGGCATCGCGCGAGAGGTGATGCGGATGCTCCTCATGAGCGTCCCGGGGCAGCACGTCTATCTCGCGACCGACGACGCCCAACCGGTGTACGCAGCGTGCGGCTTTCGCCTGCAGCCCGACGGCATGGGCCGTGTCGTTGGCAAGTGGTTAGACCCCAACTCCGATCCCGGTTTGTAGACCGATTCCTCTCGTCGAGGTGACCCAACTTTAAGCACCCGTGGCTGCGGCATTCCTGCCGCGGATCGAGCGCAAGCTCGATAGGGAACCTTTACCATGGCCAGGGTTCCTCGGGGACAGGACCTGAACGCGAGAGCAGCGGCCCCGTCCTGATGAGCAGGGCGGGGCCGCAGAGACGGACGGAACTACGCCTCGCCCATCACAAGGCCCTCAATGGTGTGCCCCTGGACGATCGGCTCGAGCTGATCGACCACGCGGCAAGTGAGGTGCTTCTTCAGCTCCTCCGGCATCGTCGCGTAGTACTCCCGGGAGAACTGCAGGTCGTGCCGCTCCGCATTGTTCGCCGTGGGCGCGTCCACGCCCAGCACCAGCACCGGCCGCGATTTGTTCGATCGATTTGCCGTACCGCGGTGGATCGTCAGGGCCGATCGGCACGAGATGTCGCCCATCTTCGGCATCTTCTGCTCGGAGCGTGCCTCGTACCGCGGGTAGAGATCCTTCGGCGGAAACATGTCGTGCTGGAACCCCTCGGGGAAGTCCCACTGCGTGCCCGGCGCGATCTCGAACGGGCCCATGTCCTCGAACACGTCGACCGTCGTGAGGTTGAACGCCAGAGAGTTCAATCGCCGGCCGTAGAGGGTGTCGTCCGGGGCAGGGAAGTCTCGGTGCCAGGGCTGGTTCACCGCGCCAGGGCCCGGCACGTCGAATCCGATCTCAACGATCTTGTACTCCGGTCCCAGCACGGCAGAACAGACCGCCTTCACCCAAGGATGCGTCGCGAGCTCGACGAACCCGCGGATCTTCTCCGGGTGGATCTCCACGTAATACCGCTTCGGACCTCGGCCCACCGCGCCACCGGGACGCTTGAGGGCGTCTTCGAACAGCACCTCGATGTCCTCGCCAAGCTGCTGGGCCCACTCCCGGCTGAAGGCACCCTTCAAGCCGATAATGCCCGGGCCGTAGAGGCCACCCATAATGGCGGCGACGTCGTACTCCTGCTGCGCTGCGGGAACCTGCGTTTCGCTGGTCATGCTCATCGTTACACTCCGTCCTTCTCATTCAGACGCCGTGAGTGGCCGACGTGAGCCCTCGCAATGGACCTACAAGGAATCCCTGTCGTCATAAGTTTCAGAATATAATGAAACCACATCGTTGGGAGATGACGCGATGAAGATTCCAACCCTTTCGGGCGTGATTCGGAGGCGGATGCTGGTCAACTTTCGGGCGGAGTCCTCGGTAATCCCGCCGTTGCTGCCGGATCCCTTCCGACCCAAGCTCCATGGGGGGCACGCCATCGTCGGCATCTGCCTCATTCGGCTCGAGCAGATTCGCCCGACCGGTCTCCCCCGCCTTTTAGGAATGTCGAGCGAGAATGCAGCCCATCGAATCGCGGTGGAGTGGACGGTAGCTGATAGCACAGTGCGGCAAGGGGTCTACATTCCGCGACGCGACACCAACTCACTTCTCACACGTGCGGCGGGCGCCACGCTCTTTCCGAGCGACCACCACGGGGCGGAGTTCAACGTGATGGACGCCGATGGGCACGTCGAGTTCGAGATGCGTTCGCACGATGGCATCACCCACATCCGGGTGGTGGCCGACGAAGCCGACGCGCTGCCAGCAACCTCCTGCTTCGCGTCGCCGGAGGAAGCTTCCGACTTCTTCGCGCATGGCGACCTAGGGTTCTCCGCCACGCGACGAGGCCAGCGGCTCGACGGCGTTCAGCTCGCGACCCAAGCCTGGAAGACGAGTCCGCTCGCGGTGCGAGAAGTGCATTCAAGCTACTTCCACGACCGCGAGCGGTTCCCCGAGGGAGCGATCCAGTTTGATCACGCGCTGATCATGAGGGACATTCCCCACGAGTGGCACGCGGCAGAGCCGATGCGAATCGCCCGGTCCGCCGCGTGAGTTCTAGCCGCCTGTGATCAGCGACCTCCAGACGTACTGGCCGACGGTGGGCTCGTTGAAGACGATCGTCGCGTCGGTTCCCGAGGATCCGGGAATGCCGATCTCAACGAGCGAATCCTTGCCGCCTCGCGCGGTCACGAACACCGACTTGCCCTGGCCCGTGGTCGTGAAGTCGACGATCTCTCCATTCGCCTGAGTTACGCCGACGAGCGTCGGTGACGACCCGGCGAGCGTCTGCCCTGGATCGAGGACGTACACATCGACTGAGGGAAGGGACGCGAGGAATCCGGCGGCGAAACGGACTCGGAGGCGGCCGGCGGCCGGACCGGCGCTGCTGTCATTGACTCGCGCCAACACCGGATTGTCGAGCGAGCCGGTGCCGATGAATGAGTAGTAGCCCGGCGCGATATCTTCGCTGCGTAGGGCGAGGGCGGCATTTCCGGCGTCGTATCGATACTGACCCGGGCCGTCCGGAACCTCGGCGAAGCCGGAGAACGTGTTGCGCGCGACGCCCGCATGGATCACGGTCTCACTCCCGCCCGATGGCGTGAAGAGGAGCCGGAACGGTCCGCCGGTGTCCGCGACTGGGATCAGCCGGGCGAAGACGTCGCTGCCGAAACTGCCGACCTGAACCGTCACCGGTGCGCTGGTCACGGTGCTGCCGTCCGGATTGACGTAAGAGACCGTCACCTGTGCCGTGCCGGCCGAGACTCCGGTTGCCACGTTGCCGGCGAACGAGAGCACGTTCGGGTTCGATGACGTCCAGGTGGCTCGGTCGAGGATGATGTTCGAGACGTCCTGCGAGCCGTTGGCCGCCGCGGTGAACGTCAGTGTGCGTTGCGCGCCGACGGCAAGCCGCTGGCTCGGCGCGATCGTCAGGTTCGAAACGGTCGGATCGATTCGGACCGAGACCAACTCGCTCTGAACGCCGTTCACGGTCGCGCGGACCTGGACCACGCCGTAGGTGTTGCCGGCGACCGCCTCGTCACCGTCGAACGAAAGGAGGCTCGAGTTGCCGGACGTCCAAGTTACCGAGCCGGGTGTCACCGCCACGAGTTGGCCGTTTGCGTCTCGGGTTTCGAAGACCAGCACCCGACGATCGCCCGCTGCGATCCGGTGGCCGGAGGGGATCACTACGCTGGTGATCGTGCTCTGGGTATTCACGTTGCCAACGAAGTTGCCCGACTGCCGAAGATTTACTGCCGATTGGGCGAAGCCGACGACCGCTCCCTCACCGGGGTTGGCCGTGGAGTAGAAGTCCACGCGCATCGTCGTGGTGATCGGACGTAGCCGAGCTCGGAAGGTGTACGTCTCCCGGTGAGCGGCGAGGGTCGCGCCACGCACGCCGGAGTAGGTGAAGTCGGAGCCGTTCTCGTCAGCTCCCACCAAGGTAAGCCGGAACGACAGGGCAGCGGATGGGCCAGCGATCGCGCGGCTCCGCTCGGCCCAGTCGACGCTGAAGCTGTGTTCGCGCTCGACAATGGGCGTCGGCACGCCCCCGCCTCCACCTCCGCCGCCGCAACCGGCAAGCAGGAACAATAGAACGAGCAGACTGAGAGTGATGCGGGCGAGTCTGAGCAGCGGCATGGTTTCCTTCCGGCGAGTGCCGCTGCTTTCGATAGCCGAGCTAGGACTAATGTTCGAACGTAATGTTTTGGAACAGATCCTTCATCGATACAGGAGGAAGGCTGCCACTAAGATGCCGATCATCACGATCATCGTGCTTCCGAGGGTCAGCAAACTGAGCAACGCCGACTTCGTTAGTGCCTCAAGCCAGCTCGCCCGGTAGACCGTTCGAAACGAAAGGGCCTGAAAGACCGCTTGGACCACGATATAGATCAGGTTGCTGATGCCGTGGCTGACCTGTGGGTCGCTGACTCCCATTGCCCGGACGAGAAGCCAGTTCGGCGCGTACAGAAGGTACGAAGCGCTCCAGATGTGAATCGTCGCGACGAGGTATTCAAGAAATCGTCGCCGGCGACCCATGAACAGTAGCCCGAGCAGTAGAGCGTTGATCGGTAGGAGGAGGATCGAGATCGTAGCGAGATTCTCAAAGAAGAACTCCGCACCCCGCGCCATCCACTTGCTGGCGTTTGGACTGGTTTGAAACAGCTTGCGCTGAGTCTCCATGTCGCCTAGTGCGCTGTTGATCAAGAAGAAGAGAGCGCTCGCGATGAAGTAGAGCTTGAATGGCGTGACGTAGCGTACGCGCCGACCGGCGATGTACTCCGTCGTTAGAAATCCGGGACGCGTCAGCAACACCCGAAAGGTGGTGAGCACTTTGGAGTCGAGCTTGACGATCTCGTCCACCACGTCTCGGGCGAGTTCCCGAACCGTGGGCACCGGCTCGGAGGCCTCTTGCCCACACTCGAAGCAGAACGGCCCTTGAAGAGCTTGGCCGCAATTGAGACATCGCTGTTCGACCGACGGAGCAATGGCGCTCACGGCTCCATTCTAGCGCCGAGATACGGCCGCGCTTCAACCGCGCATACGATGAACTCGCCTCCTTGTCGCGCGTCTCACGGCATAGGAGCTAACCATGCCAAACAACACGGACGATATCGGCGGCCACGGCAGCGATCCGCGTGCCCCAGGATCGGTGGACGCCTCGCACGAGAGCATGCACCGGCACCAGGACCACGCGATTCAGCCGGAAGGTGGACCCGTTGAGGGCGATTCGAACGGATCGGGAGGCGCCCCGGCCACGGTTAACGGAGCCGGCACCTCGGCGAACAACGAGATCACCAAGGACAACCCCGAAAACACGGCGGCCGCCATCGAACGCGCGCACCAGGCGTAAGCAAACGCCCCTTGGGACCGTTGGCTTCAGCCGGCATCACAGCCTTGGAGAGTTGGCGAACAGTTCACGTGAGGACACCAAGCTAATCGGCAGCCTCCCCCTGCCCCTAGGGGGAGGCTTCTGTCGCTCGTCCCCCTAGGGGCATCACCAAGCTGCGCCAAATCTGACGCGACGCGAGCCCGCTATCGGAACAACGGTTCGCACTCTTCCTGTCGCGCCCCGTTCTCATCGCAGACGGCGTACCCGGCTCCCGGAGTGAGCGAGACTCCGGCGTGCCGTCCCTTGGCATCGAGGATGTAGAACTGCAGGCCGAAGTTCGGCCGGCCGTTCGCCAGAAGCCGCTTTTCGGTGTTCTTCGCCACGCGACGCAGCGCTTCCATTCCCGCGTCCTTCGGATGCTTGCCGCGTCGCAGCTCTTCGACGATGAGGTACGAGGAGAGGTTGTACAGGTTGGCCTCGCCTCGTCCCGTCGAACCTGCCGCGCCGACTTCGCCGTCGACGTAGCAACCCGCACCCAGGATCGGGGAATCGCCGACGCGACCGGGGATCTTGAACGCGAGGCCGCTCGTGGTCGTCACGCCGGCGATCTCTCCCTTCGGGTTGATGCCGTTGCAGTGGATCGTTCCCCAGACGTGGAGAGGGTCAATGAGTCCGTCCTCTACCATCTGGAGGGCCGCCTGAAGGCCCGCCTCGCTCCGCTTCTTTGGGTCGAGGTAGTGCGTCGGGTCGGTGCGGCGCTTCCACTCGAGCCACATTCGTCGCGACGTCTCAGAATTGAGATCCGCCTCGATGGTGAAGCCCATGTTGCGGGCAAACTCCTGCGCCCCCTTGCCGATGATGAGGTGATGGTCGGTGTCCGTCATCACCTTGTGGGCGACCTTGGCCGGAGTTCGGACTCCTTCGAGAGCCGCGACGCCGCCCGCCCATTTCCGAGCCCCGTGCATCAAGCACGAGTCGAGCTGCACCACGCCCTCGGCGTTCGGCAAGCCGCCGTAGCCCACTGAAGTGTCGCTCGGATCGAGTTCGACGATCGTCACGCCCTCGACCAGCGCTTCGAGCACGTCGGTGCCGGAGGTCATCAGCCTGAAGGCTCGCTGCACACAAGACTCCGTGCCACCGTTTCGAACGGTGTTTCCGTTGCCGCTCGCGATGACGACGGGCTTAATCGCGGCTGGAGTGAGAATCGTCGGCCCGGCGGCTCGAGCAAGCGGAGTGAGGGCAAGACCCGCAGAAGCGGCAATCAAATCGCGACGTGACAACGCATCGGACATGCCGCGCATTGTAATCGGATCAGCATGGTTTGGTGATGGAGGTGATAGAGGTGATGGAGCCTGCCCGCGGAGAGCGCGAAGTCTCGCGTAAGGGCAACCCTCTGGTCACCCCTCACCCAATCACCTCAATCACTAAATGCCAAACCGCCCGCGTCAGAACTTGAAGCGAGCCTTCCGCTTCGTCCCCGGCTCCTCAAGCGTGAGAGCCGCGGGCTGCACCGACTTCGGGCCGATGAACACGAATCGGGCGCGCAGGTTCTCTCCGGCGCCGATTTCCGTCTCGACCGTTCGGTTCGAGCTGAGCGTGAGCAGGTCCTGCTTCCACTCGATCTCTTCGCCGTTCGCGTCCTTGAGGACTGGCTTCAGCGTGTTCCAGCTGGCCGAAATCGCGGCCATCGTCGGATTGCTGATGTTCACGGTCACGGCGAACAGCTTCTCCTCCTCGCCCGCCTCGTAGTCCCCGAGCTTGCCTTCGATCGTCTCGATTCTCTCGACGTTCCAGTCCAAAGCGCCAAGCGCCACCGGCGTCCCCACGGTCACTTCAGCGTCCGGGAGGGCGTCGATGCCGTCCTTCGTGAACGGGCTCTGGAGCGGCTTCACCAAAGTGCGGAGGTCGTACCGCAGCACGCCGCCGCTGCCCCGGCGGACGATCAGCTTATTCACCGGTCCCTTGCCGTGGATGGGAAACGCAACGATGGCCTTCACCTTCTGCGCCGGCTTGAGCGTCGTCTCGAACTTCGTCTTGCGCTCGGGGTGGTAGAGCCATCCCGTGAACTCGGTGTTCTGGTCGTCCGGAGACACTGCGGTGAGCTGAAGCGAGTTCCACGAGAGGCTCGAGTCGGTCTTTAGAGGATTGTGCGCGGTGAAGGTGAGGAGCAGGAGCTTCTGACCGTTCTCGGCGAGAATCGTCTCCGTGGCCATGGGAGCTCGGAGCGCAAACTCCGCCGACTCGAGGGTGAAGTTGATCTCCGATCCCTTCTCGCCCATCGTGTAGGCGGTGCCCAGCTTGCCGTCGTCGCCCGGCAGCTGCGCGGTGCCCAGCACGATTCGCTCCGCGGGCTTCGCCTGCTGCTGGGCAGGCTTCTTCTTCTGCGAGGTGACCTTCGGCTTTTGAGCGAAGGTGCCGGCGAAGGCGAGGCTGGGGATCAGGAGAGCCAAGTGAAACACGGGGCTGATTGTGCCGCGCTCGCGGCGAGTCTCCCTTTTCCGGACGGGCCGATGGTCCCTTACGGCCCGTGCAAATACCAGGTTAAACGTTGATCGAATCGTAGCGGGAGGCAATTGCGGTCACGATCGATCGGTCCGCCGGCGGCCAGGTTTCCGACTTTCGAACGAGCTCCGCCAACTCGTTAAAGTAGTTCTCGAAGCCGCCGGGCGTGAGCTGGACGAGGAACCGCGCCGGCGAGTCCGTCTCGTTGGCAAAGGTGTGAACCACTCCGCGGGGAACGGCGACGCATTCGCCAGGTCCGATGACGCGCCGCTCTTCGCCCGCCGTCATCGTCAGCCGACCTTCCAGCACGTAAAACAGCTCGTCGATCCCGTTGTGGTAGTGCCGAGGCGCCCCCGGAAAGCGGGGCGGCGTCGTGTACTCCACGAGCGAGAACGCGCCTCCGGTTGCTTCGGAAGGAACCAGGACGGCGATCCGCGCCCCCATCAACTCGATCGTGGGGGCGCTCGCTCCATCGGAAAAGTGTGCCGTGAGCATCAGAAGAGAATGGACGAGAGGAAGGCCCCCTGCGGTCGCTGGTACTCGCCGAGCGTCATGAGATTGAGTGGCTGCACGGCGCGTAGGCCAGAGTCCAGGCACCAGCGAAACAGGTCGGCGTTACTCGTCGGCACGTTGAAACCCGCGCCGCTGTACTCGGCGGCAGCCGCGATCATCGCCTTCAGCGCATCGTTGTCCTCCGCTACGGCGTGGCCGAAGTAGCCGATGCCGGTCGTGTAACCCACAAGTCGTCCCTCGCGATGGGCGACGGAAGCGGTGCCCTGCGCGATCGCACCCATCAACTCGACGGCACGGCTGTGTCCATGCACCCGGTGGCACAGCGCGTTCGCCGCCTCGGCGTCGCCGGCGGTTGCGGCACGCACCGAGGTGCCGGGGAAGACCTCCCCCGTCGGCCTGCCCTGGAACGTCACCAGCGACTCGCGGACCTCGAAGCCGAGTTTCGCGTAGAGGGACAGCGAACGCATGTTGAAGCCGGCTTGGACGAGGCGCACTCCCATCGGCTGCTTCGCACGTGTGTGCTCTAGCATTGCCTCCATCAACGTTCGGCCGACACCGCCCTGACTCGCCGGATCGACGCTGATCGGTCCGATACCGTGAACCGCGCCCAAGTCCCATACGAAGCTCGAACCGACGATACGATCCCCCTCCATGGCGGCCCATCCGCTCACGAACGGCACGTTGAATGCGAGATCGGTGAACCCCATGGCGACGGCGACCTCTGGGAAGTCGGAGGGGAAGCCGTGGCGCGAGTTGACGTCGCCGAAGGCTCCAAAGAGGATGTTCGCGATCGCGGAGGCGTCCCCGGGCAAGGCGCGACGGAGCGTGATGGTTTGGGTCGTCGTGGACGGCATACCGGCATTGTCTCGCGACACTGCCGGCGGCTGTGAGTCGCTCGGCCCAACCCCGAAGTGACCCGATCCAGGATTGGGTCTAAAGGCTTCACCCGGCTTTCCGTCACGAATTCATGTCATGATCACTGACATGAATGTCGAGAGCCGACCCTATCGCAGCCCGGTCCGTCAGGCTCAGGCCGAGGCGACCCGGGTTCAAATCATGGAAGCGGTGGCACGACGGATGGAAGCGGGAGACGAAGAATTGTCGTTCGCATCCGTCGCCTCTGCGGCAGGCATTCAGGAGCGAACGGTCTACCGCCACTTCGCTAACAAGGACGCGTTGCTCGGGGGCTTCTGGCGCTGGGTGAACGAGCGTTACCCAGGCGGCGGGACTCCGCGGACGGAGGAGGAACTCAAGCGCGGACCGGTCGAGGTCTTTCGCGACTTTGACAAACGCGCCGCTCTCGTGCGGGCGATGCTCAGCACCCCACAAGGTCGTGAGGTGCGATTGCGAGACCTGGAGGCGCGTCAGGCCGCGTACCGCGAGGCACTTTCGGGGGTCACCGAGGGCATGGACGACCCAGCGGAGCGCCGGCTTTGCGCCGTGGTGCAACTCCTTTACAGCGCGTCGGCATGGCAGTCGATGCGCGACTACTGGGGACTAGAGGGGGACGAGGCAGGGCAGGCATGCGCGTGGGCGCTGACCACGCTGATCGAATCGCTGAAGGAGGACAAGAAATGACGACGAACGAAATCGAAACGGTATCGGTGCTGGCGACGAACGAGGGAGAGCGGCTTCAGGCGCTCGGCGAGACGGTGATCATCAAGACGGAGCGATACGGAATCGGGTTGGCCGAGATCGTGCTGCAGCCCGGGAGCAGCAACCCGTTGCACCGCCACCCCGCTTGGGAGATGTTTTACGTCACCGAAGGGGTGGTAGAGGTCGGCATGGTGGTGGACGGCGCACCCACCTCTCGAGCGATGGCGCAAGGCACTACCGTAGTCGTTCCATCTGACGTCCCGCACTGCCTCCATAATCCGGGACCAGGCGAGGCTCGGCTGGTTATCGTCTACCAGGACTCGATCGGTCCATTCTTTCGGGATCTCGCGGCTTGTGTCGCGGACGTTCCGCCCGGACCTCCGAGCGACGAGGTGATCGGGCGCGTCGTTCAAACGGCGACGGCCCACGGACAGACGATCCTCGGACCGCATCCGGCGACGGTTTGAGCAACACCTGGGGTGAAAGGGCGTGGCTCACCACCTCGCCCCAAATCCCCAGGTAGAACCGACTCGTGGGTTCTCTAAGCACTCCAGTAGGCCGCCTTCGCGTGATTGGCTTCATCGAGGGAATCTCGTTCCTCGTGCTGCTGCTGATCGCGATGCCTCTCAAGTATCTGGCGGGGCAGCCGGAGGCGGTTCGAATCGTGGGTACGGCGCATGGGGCGCTTTTCGTTCTCTACGTGCTCGCCCTTTTACTCGCCGCCTTCAACCGTAAGTGGCAGCCCGGCATCGTGCTCGGCGGCTTCATCGCCTCGGTCGTGCCGCTCGGGCCGTTCGTGTTCGACCGCTGGTTGAAGACTCAGGACCCCGACGCCTGAGTCGATAAATGAAAAACGGCACCTGACCTCATCGTTCAGGTGCCGCTTCTAGTTAGTCCTGGTTCATCTCGGTCGCCGGCGCCAAGTAGCGCAGCAGACCGGAGAGTAGCAATCGCAGGATTTGCATCTCCTTTCTCCTCGGTGCTCATCGCACCGTTGAAGATAATGAGGCAAAGTCACTGCCGAACGGAAGGACTAAAAAGGGAATTCTTATTTTTCCCTACGAAACAAGGGGCCAACGACCTTGTTTGCCGTTGGCCCCTTGCTGCGATTAGCGTCGAGTGACTTCGAAGATCGCTCGGCAGCCATCGTCGACCCAGATGGTGGACGAAGTGTGGCCCCAAGAGCGACCCTCGCGGCAAGGCGCGTCGGAGACCTGCTGCACCAGCCGGACGTCTCGGATGTTGCCGATGTTGAAGGTGCGTCGCTGGTTACTGTCGCTGCCGAGCTGAATGCGACCGGTGTTGCCCCAGCCTCGGGCCCACTGACCGTTCCAGTCGTCCTGGCTTCGGCGACGTCGCTCGCGGTCGACGCGGTCTCGCCATCGGTCGAGCTTCTCGTTGTAGCGCGGATCGTTTCGGTCATACCGATCGTACCGGCCGTTGTTGCGGTCGTCATTTCGGCCGTCGTTGCGGTAGTCGATCGAGAAGACCGCTCGGCAGCCGTCGTCGACCCAGATGCCCTGCCGGTCGTAACCCCAGCTTCGGCCCTGGACACAAGCCTGGCTCGAGAGTCGCTCAACGAGTCGGACCCGGGCGCTGGCCGGGATGCTCACCCGGTAACGAGCCTGGCGGCCGTCTCGGCTCTCGACTCGCACGCGCTGGTCGCTGCGCTGGACGGCGATGGCTCCGGTGGCCAAGGCCGCGATCGCGGCGAAGCCAAAGAAGCGGATGTTTCGGTGAATGCTCATCGTCGTGTTTCCTTCGGGCTATCCCGTTATGAATGCTAGGACGAATGAGTGCCCCTACCGGCACAGTAGGGCCCGGTGTCCACTAGGACCACCGGGCCGTTTTGAAGCTACCGTCGGGTGACCTCGAAGATGCCCCGGCATCCTTGATCGACCCACACCCGGTTCGCGGTGTAGCCCCAGGTGCGGCCTTGGCGGCAAGGCGCGTCTGAGAGCTGATCGACGAGTCGCACGCGGCGGATGCCGGACAGTGCGAAGGAGCGGCGGCGGTTACTGTCGCTGCCGAGCTCAACCCGGCCCACGCTGCCCCAAGAGTTCGACCAACGACCGTTCCAGAGCGTGCCGTATCGCTCGGAGCGACCGATCCCGCGACCGGCGCGGTAGTCGATCTCGAAGATTCCACGACATCCGCGGCTTACCCAGATTCCGCGGCGATCGTAGCCCCAGCTACGACCACGGGTGCATGCCTGGGAGGAAAGCTGATCGACGAGGCGCACGGTGGCGTTGGCAGGAATCGCGGTTCGGTAGCGGACGAGTCGATTGTTGCGGCTCTCGACGCGGACCTGACGGTCGGCTCGCTGTACGGCGACAGAGCCGGCGGCGAGGCACGCGAGAGAGGCGAAGCCGAGGAGGCGGACGGTGTGGTTGAGGTTCATCGCTTTATCCCTTTGGAGTGAATCCGTTCAGGTTTTGGCGACGAACTTGACTGATACGTTCGGTGAGGCGCAACGAAGCCCGCGACGCAGGGGGAGTGTCGCGGGCTTCGAAAGGGATTAGTAGCGGCTGATCTCGAACACGCCGCGGCAACCGCGGTCGACCCAGATCGAGTCGCGGTCGTGGCCCCAGCTGCGACCCTCGCGGCAGGGCGCATCTGAGAGCTGGCGGACGAGACGGACGTCGCGTAGGTTGCCGATCCGGAAGGTTCGGTATCGCTCGTCGTTGCTGCCGAGCTGAACGAGGCGGCGCTCGTTTCGGTTACCGCGGTTCCACCGGTCGTTCCACCGATCGTCCCAGCGGTCGGTCTCGCGCTCCCAGCGATCACGGGTCCAGTCGTCCCGATCCCGATCCCAGCGGTCCCGATCTCGATCTCGATCTCGATCACGGTCCCATCGATCTCGGTCGCGGTCTCGATCCCAGCGATCGTCGTTCCGGTAGTCAATGGCGAAGACGGCGCGGCAGCCTCGGTCGACCCAGATGCCTCGGCGGTCGTGGCCCCAGGTGCGGCCCTCGACACAGCGGTCGTCAGATAGTCGGTCGACGATGCGAACCCGGGCGCTCGCGGGAATAGTGACGTTGACGCGGGCGTACCCGTTGTTTCGGCTCTCAACGCGGATGCGTTGGTCGTTGCGCTGCACGGCTACGGCCGCGGTCGCCAGGACGGCGATCGAGCCAAGGCCAACGATGCGAACAAGCTTGTGGATGTTCATTTCTTACGGTCCCTCAACAGTGAGTTCCGTATCTTTAGTAGGGTGACCGGCGCTATCGTTTCGCCGATCGTGGGTCGCGTACTCTAAGGGCGATAACGCGGTACACCTTCGGCCGATATCGGTCGCCAACCTGCAGGAATGCCTCGCTCTGGGCGTGAGAGGAGAGCAGCAAAGCTTCGTCGCATCGAACGAGAGGAGCCTCGCTCAGGCGTACGTCGATCCGACATTCCGGCCGCTCGCAGTCTACGCCTCAGCGCGCGCGGATGGGAAGGGACGACCGAGACGATGGTCAGTTTCACGAAGTACCGGGTGGCCGCTGGCGTGGGCTTTATCACGCGATTGATGGTCGATGAGCGGCACCAACGGAAGGGTACGGGAGGGCCGCGATGGTTGAAGTGATCCGGCGTCTGCGACTCAATCCGGAGGTGGAGGCGACCGCGACGAGTCATCGGCGGGAGAACGTAGCGGCGGCACGCCTGTACGCGAGCTTGGGGTTCGTCCCGTGGAACATCGGGTACGCGGAGCCGGACGGCGACGAGGTTTACCTGACGTTGTCCGGGCGGATCGGCACGTGTTCGCGACGACCGGAACGCGTTCCTACCTCCCCCTGCGGTGAGGGGGAGGCACTTCCACCGGAGTCGGATCTGGGCGTCAGGCGCTCATGCCGCTCTTCCACTGCCGACGCGCCTCTTCGGCGGTCAGGTTGAGCTGGACGGCATTCTCGTTGACGGACTGGACATGCTCCAACGAAAGGTAGTGGTGCTCACCTTCGGCCGTGGGATCGTTCTTGGTCAGTTTGATTCGGGCGTCGCCCTCGACAGCGTCGACCACGCCGACGTGCTGGCCATCGGAACCGACGACTTCCATGTGTTCGCGGATGCGGGTGATATCGCTCATGCTTCCGTTGGCGCGTGAGCGAAGGGCGGAGTTCCGCGCATCACGCCTTGGGCACAGGGCGCGCCGAAGATAATGGACTTGTTCACTCCTCTCCCGGTCCGTTTGGACGCCGGGCGCGAATAGGGGATCGGTAATGAACATGCCTGACTCACTTTCCATCGAGGCCGACCCGCCGATCGAGCTACCACGATCGGTGGCGCGAGGCGCCACGCCGGACGAGATGTTCGACGCGCACTTCGAGGCGGTCTATCGGTACTTCAGCCGGCGTGTGCCGACGGCGGACGACGCGCAGGACCTCACGAGCGAGACGTTTGCGGCCGTCCTCGAGCGTCGGTGCCCGCGAGGGGTCGAGCCGCTCTGTTGGCTCTACGGAATCGCGCGTCGGAAGCTCGCCGACTCGATCCGCCGCCGAAAGGCGGAGGCGAGACGGCTTGGGCGAGTGCCCCAGCCGATCGCTCCGACTACCGAGAGCGGCCTTGAGCTGCGGAGACTGGTGGACGCGCTTCCGGACGACCAGAGGGAGGCGCTGCTGCTGCAGGCCCTGGAAGATCTGTCGATTCAGGAGATCGCGCAAGTGATGGGGCGCTCGGCTGGAAGCGTGAAGGCGCTGCTTCAGCGAGCCAAGGAACGCGTGCGACGAGAGAGTGCGGGCCGGTTCGATCCGGAGGTGACGAAGTGAATTTTGGCGAGGCAATGCGCGAGGGGTACCCGGGAGTAGAGCCGACGGCGGAGGCGCGATCCGCAGTGCGCGATCGATTGGCAGAGCGCGAGCTTTCGCTACGGCGGAGTAAGGCTCGCGGAAGAACGCGTCTCGTGGCGGTGATGGGCACCCTGACGGCGATCGGGCTCGTGACGCTCGGACCGAAGGCGTACGGTGTGTACCGCCTCAACCAGATCACGGGGTCGGTTGGCGATGTTCGGAGCGCATGGATGGATTCCTACGCTTACGACGGGGACGGGAATGAGCGACGTGCGGGTCGAACCATCTACTCCGAGGGCCGCTGGAGACTGGAGCGTGGCGAGGAGGTCGAGATCTGGACGAACGGCGATTGGTGGAGCTACGACCCGAAACTACGCCGCGTTCTCTACCGGAGGCAGCCGAACGGCCCCTTCCGATACAACCCGTCGGGCTTCTCAGTTCGCTCGATGATACGCGACATGGGACGGTGGAATTGGCGGCAGAAGATCGAGATCGGCACGCGCGTCGTCGATGCCCGCGAACTGGAATCCGTGACGCTCACGGACGGCAGCAATCGGGAACGGAGCGTGTTCCTCGCGGACCCCAAAACTCACCTGCCGGTCGAGATCCTGATCGAGGCGAACACGGCCCGCGGCTGGCGGCTCAGTCAGCGGACGCGGCCGCGATTCAACGTCCCGGTGAGTGCTGAGCTGTTCGAGAAAAGGTATCCGGCGGGCACGGTGCTCGTGGACGAAGAGAAGGAGAAAACTGCTTGGCGAGCCAAACTCGAGAAGCCGTTGGCGACGTTTGACGTCAAAGGATCGAAAGTCGCGCTGCGAGAAGTCTGCCTCACGTCGCGAGGGCACCTCTTCGTCCTCTACACCAACGGAGAGACGGTGGCCGACCGTCGAGCTCAGACCGCCGAGATGATGGGGGCAAAGCCGGGACAATCGGTCCAGTCGAAGCTAAGGTTTCAGGTGCGGCCAAAGTTCACCGCCACCGATGCTCAAGGAACGGTCTACGAAGAGAGCTTTGGCACGTTCCAACCGTACGTAGGATCGAGCCGACCAGGGTTTGAGCGTGGGCCTTCGTTGCGCGACGGGCAGGTGCTCCAAGGCGCGTGGCTGTTGCCGAAGACCCCTTATGTCGCAGGAAAGCGAGCGATCACGCTTCGAATCTGCGAGAACGACGGTAGCTTACGGGCGTTGGCGGAGTGGAAGTCGGTCCTCGACGGCCGGCGATCTGGTCCCGTTCCGGTTTGGATGCCGATGGTCGGGATGGGACCCGAGCGTGAGGACGAGATCCTGCTCCAGGAGCGCGACTCGCAACGACGACGCGCCGAGACCGAGAAGGACTGGGCGCAGGTGGAGACGCTGCTTCGCGAAGATCTCGCCTACTACCTGCGGCGCGAGCGAGAAGGGGTGAGCTACGCGAAGGGCGACACCTACTACCGGCTGTACTCCGCCCTGAAGTCGGCGGGGAAGCGAGACGAGGCTCGGGAGTTCCTTCGACTGGCCAGCCAGGAGGCGCTCTATCCGAACCAGTACCCGGCGACGGAGATTCGAAAGGCGATGGAATCGGAGGGGATGCAGGGGGCGCCGTAGAGCACCACCCGTTGATGACGAGCCCCATCGGTTCGCTCGTCTTTCCTTGCCGAAGAACAGCGGGGAGCAAATCAGACGCGCGGAGGCAGGATTGGCCTGCCTCCGCGCCAGGAGCGCGCCTCATCATCCGAGACCGCGTTGGAGAGTTCCAACTCCCATTCCGCTTATCGGGAGATGAAGGTTCGTCGTTCACTCCGCAGTTGTCTTGCCGGCTGAAGCCGGCGGTCCCAGGGGGCTTGTGCGTTACCTTGGGAGGAGGACCTTGTCGATGACATGGATCACGCCGTTGGACTGGTAGACGTCGTAGGTGGAGACCGAGGCGGTGTTGCCCGACTCGTCCGTGACGACCACGTTCATGGGACCGTTGAGGGTCGCGGTGAGCTTGTTGCCGGCGACGGTGGTGATGGTGGCGGTGCCGCCGCCCTTCTTGATCGCGTTCTTGATGGCCTTCGCGTCGAGGCGACCGGCGACGACGTGGTAGGTCAGCACCTTGGTGAGCGTGCCCTTGTTCTCCGGCTTCAGGAGCGTATCCACAGTGCCGGCGGGGAGCAAGCTGAACGCCGCGTTGGTGGGGGCGAAGACGGTGAACGGACCCTTGCTGGCGAGGGTGTCGACGAGGCCGGCGGCCTTGACGGCGGCGACGAGGGTGGTGTGGTCCTTGGAGTTGACCGCGTTCTCGACGATGTTGCTCTGCTTGGACATGGCGGCTCCGCCGACCATGGGGTTGTTGTCCTGGAGCGGGGCGGCGACGACGAGCGCGCCGAGGGTGAGACCGAGACCGACGTACAGAGCTTTCTTGCTGTTCATGGGAGTACCTGTTCCGGTTGTTGCGCTACCTTCGTTGGCGGCGCCTACCGATGGTCTTCGGTGCCTTAACCTCGCAAGTCTCGCAGGGTCAGCTTATGTTCATGGAGTCCTAAGGTTGGAGGGGGACGCGGCCGTGTTGCGTTCAGGTGACGCACCGCCTTGGCGTGCTAGCTTGAGGAAGACGTGAGCATCTTCTTGATTTCGGGTCCGCCGGCGGCGGGAAAGAGCACCCTCTGCGCGGCGCTGCTGGCCCGTTTTGAGCGGGGAGTGCAGATCCCCGTGGACGATTTACGCCTCTGGGTGGTCCGCGGCATGGCCGACTCGGTGCCCTGGATCGAGGAGACGGAGCGGCAGTTCCAGATTGCCGAAGACGCTGCATGCGACGTGGCGCGCCGGTACCACGAAGCAGGATTCGCTGTCGCGATCGACCACTGCCGCAACCCAACGCGGCTAGAGGCGGTGATTCAGGACCATCTCGTCGACTTGCCCGTCGTAAAGGTTTGCCTGATGCCCGATTTGAAGACGAATCTCCATCGTAGCCACACCCGGACGAACAAGACGTTCGACCCTCACCTGCTCGACGGCACGATCGAGTTCACGAATCGCGCCTACCGCCAAGGCGTGCCGAAAGCTTGGCTGCTGATCGACAACACGGACCTGACGGTAGATCAGACCGTCGAACGCGTGCTTGCCGAATCTGCCGCTCTGGGCCAAGGATAACCCGTGCTACTCAGGCGATCCCGAGTGCTTGGAGTTGGTCTCGCCATCGTCTGCGTGATCCTTGCGGGCGGGATACTGGCACGCTATGTTGCCGCGTTCAAGTTAGGCAACCGCGGTGATCGCAACGACGCAACGCAGGGAAATGTCGTTGCTCCAACGCCACACGTGGTCCTTGGGGCTGGCACGGACACCGAGACGCTCCTCTCGCTCCCACCTGGCCACCCGATTTACGCGGACAGCGATCTCCATGCCGCGTCGAAGGCCGCCGCATGGGTCCGAGTCTCGGGTCCCGTGCCGAGAGAGCACCGCATCGTTGCCGCAGACGAAGACGGCTACGAGTGGCCGTGCTGGACGATCGATCGTGCGACTGAATCGTATCTCGTTATTCCGCGCGGGTATTCCGCGCGCCCAAAAGAACTCCGTGGCCGGGTTCTAGCGCCAGAGGGGACGATCGTGGCCGACTTTCGCTTCCCAACCCTGCCGGCCGATGGACGGCTTGACGTCGAGGTCGACAAGCCTTGGCCCGGTTTAAGAGTTCGCTCTCCGATGCTCGACGCAGGGGCGAACGCGCCTCGCTTTGAGTTTCCGCTCGAACCGGGAGAGCTACTTGTCGGGCGCGCCTGGATACCTGGGGAAGTCGAAGACGTGCGCAAGTACTCCGTCATCGCGACGACGATGCCAGACTTCCCAGCGACTCACCTCATGCATCCGGTCGCGTACTCGGATAAGGGCTCCGTGGGCTACTTTCACGTAAAGCGTTTGCGAGGGAGGCGCGCGGCGGTTCAGTTGCGTTTCTCTCGTGCGATACCAACGCGCCGTCAGCATGGCTACATCGTTCCAGCGCGCTGGGACCTTCCGGGACGCCTCACGGCCCTCGGGGCGGGACTCTCCAGCGGGTCGGCTCCAGAAACGAGGGTTGGTCATGGGTCTGTCCGGGTGAGCGGAGCGGGCGTCGTGCCGCAGAAGCCGATGCCCACGCCTCAGCAAGTTCTGCCGCTGCAGATCGCAGCGGTTGGCTACCTGAGCATTCACTCGGCGAGACCGGTGTCGCCAACGCACGTTGGCAGAGTTCCGATCGAAGTCAGCCTGCACGGCCATTTTGGGAAAGGGCGTCTCTCGGAGCGGGGAAGGGAACCCCGTGTCGACGCTCCGGCGGGACCCATTGACCTCGTCATCGCGGCCGAGGTCACCCGGTACGAGACGGTTCAGGAGGGTGTGTTTGCTGCTCCCCTCCCGACCCCAGTGCGGCGAAAGGTGATGGAGCCGTCCCGCACGGTCTCGGCTACAAGTCCGCGCCGACCGTGAAGGCGTGGCCGTCTGGGGTGCGGACCGCGAACTCGCGCATGTTCCAGGGCTTGTCTTGCGGCGGCTTCGCTTGGAGTCCGTTTGCCTTGAACTCTTCGAACAGAGCATCGACCGATGCCGCGGAGTCGAGTTGGAGATAGCCAAAGTACGAGTGGCATCCCAACTCCGCCGGGGGGATGTCGTCCGGACAGCTTCCTAGCATGAGGACAATCCCCTCTCGCTCGACGAAGTGCCATCCCGGGATCACCAAGTGCGTTCGGAAGCCGAGCACATCCTGGAAGAACGCGGCGGTCGCCTCGCAGTCCGGAACGGCGAGAACGTAGCGATGGGCGACGATCGGCATGGGTCCTAGCATAGCGGCACATCCTGAACCGCGGAGGGGCATGGCGCGTAACTAGGATTAACGAGGCGGCTCGCGCCGCCTAAGGAGACCATCTCATGAGCCTTCGCACGGGACTACTCGCCTTCGCGACCCTGTCGCTGGCGGTCGTTGCCACCTCGGCCGAGGCGCAACGCCAGCGCGGGCGGATCCGCGACGACTACAGCGGCTGGGCTCCGCCCGGCATCAGCAACGTTCGCATCTATCCCACGCCGCGGTACGGCTACCGCTTTGGCAACACGACCGTCTATCCGTTACGGTCGCTGGGCAACCGCTGGCCCTACGGCGCCCCTCCGGGCTACCGATGGCCATACGGACGGAACAACTACGGCTATCTGCCTGGATATGGCAACTATAGTGATGGCTACTACGGCAATGGCGGCACTCGCCCCTGGGGCGGTCGGCGGCGTTAGGCAAGAGCGAAACATCCTCCGGACTGTCCGGGGGATGTTTCGCGTTAGGGGCGGTTCCGAGTCGCCTTTCTGAGCGCCTCGACCACACCCCGTACGCCCGGCGCCGGATGCTTGGCGGCGATGGCGTCAAGGATGCCGTCGTCGGCTTCGACCGGAGCCTTCGTCAAGCCACTCGGTAGCGGGTTCTGCTGGGTGCTTTGGCTCTCTGGCATGTCTTCGGGAAGGGCGTTGCGGAGCATCCAGAGGATCTCTTCGTTCCCAGTCTCATTGGCGTAATCGAGTGCGGTGCCCACCGATTCGTCCTCAATCAGGAGGCTTGCTCCGGCGTCGACCAGTGCCTTCGCCACGTCGAAGTAGCCCCCCAAGGCAGCAAGCATCAGTGCGGTACGCCCTTGAGCGTCGGTTGCGTCAACGTCTGCGCCTTCAGCCAGTCGCTGCCGAACTAGGCTGATGTCACCGACGCCGGCAGCTCGGATGAGATTCACCCTTGCATTCTAGGGCATACGCAGCGGATTACTAGGAGTCTTCCAAGTAGGCGACGTAATGCGCGTTGAGAAGGGAGATGAGCACGAGCAGCGGCGAGCTTTCGTCTGGCTTACGCACTTCGACCATGATCATCGGCTTGAGTCGGTTCCAAGAGTCTCTCCATGGTCTCCACTGAACGAGGCTGGCTCCAGATTCGCTGCCGTACCAGTATCGCGCTTCGCGCACTTGCGGACCGATCAGCCCATCTGTCCCTTTTGCCTCAAGCAGTTCGGCGCCTATGTCTCGCTTGGGCCGGGAGAGGGTGGCGACATTGGCATCTCCTTGTTTGATCTGCCAGAGGTATTTTCGCGTGAACCACGGGGAGCGGTGCGCCACGAGTTCGTCGATGCCGATGAGGCGCGCGTGGTCATGCAAGATCTCTGCTTCCAGGAGCGTCTGTCCCTTGGAATCCAGGAGCCGATACATCGGCGACTCCTCCCCCGGGCACCACGCAAGCTCAGTATCGGCAGGGAGATGCGGCATGATCAAGAGGTTGGCCCCGCAGTGCGTGCCAGCGTGACGATACGCACGAGTGCATACGGCGCTAGTAGCAGGAGGTACGACTCACCGGCGTGGAGGATTCCCCAGGTAGCTGCGCCGGGAGTGATGTCGCAAACCGTGGAGGCTAGCCAGCCGCAGGGAAGACTTACCAAGGAGAGGACGGTCATCGACACGGGGGTCGCTCGCCAGAGCAAGGTTGCTTGGAGGATGGCCAAACCGACCGCGAACATGCTCGGGACAGACATCCGGTTCAGCAGCAGTCCCGAGCCAACGGCGAGGCCGAAGGCGAGGATCGTGCTCGCCACGATTCGGTCGGCGAGTCTCCAACCTTGGAAGGCAGCCGACTTACCCAAGATCAATCCAGCGGAGCCGATAAGGCGTCGGCTTGTTGTTGCGGGCGTTCACGATGATCGTGTACTCGCCATCTGCGGGAAACTTCAGGCGCAGCAGGTCGCTGTCGCCATTGAGGGTGCTCATCGTTCCTCCGGCGGGGTCCAGGACGGTGACCTGCCACTGCAGTCCCTCGCCGTCGATCTTGAGCGCGACGTCCTGTCCCTTGCGAGAGGTTACCCGCCAGATCTCGGGAGCGTCAGCCGAGACGGTGCCGTTCGCGCCATCGCGCGGGAACCGCTTGGGCTCGATGACCTCGCGAGATAAACGATACTCACCGATGCCGCCTCCGGACACCGAGACCACGTACCTGCCGGCGGTACGAGCCGTGAGTGTCGTGCCGACCTCGGGCGTGCGACCGATTGAGGATGAGCCGACCACGTCTCCGCTAGGCACCATCGTGGAGAGGAACACGCGGTAAGTTGGTGAGATGCCGCGCAGCCGGATGACATCGCCCGGCTTAGCGTCGAAGGTCCAAAACTCTCGCTGGTTCCAGTCGAGTTTGGACGTGATTGCCCCACTTCCTGGCCAGGTTTTCCCGGTTCGGATGGCTCGGATCTGAAACGCGGCTGGGGCGCCCGTCGCATGCCGGACGGAGAAGGCCAGACGCGCGTCGTTGATGACGGCCACGACATACCGCGGGAGAGGATGGGGGTTCTCGAGCACGGTATAGAGGCGGCGACCCTGCGTGCTCGTTATTGTGACCGCTTCGATCACGAGGTCTTCTGGGCTGCCGACGAGCGACACCTCGAACAGGTCGTCCGCCTTGGTCTGAATCCGCCAGTCGTACACCTCATCTGCCGCTAGGTTGGCTTGAGCGGTGCCGCCCAGCGCGATCTCCTTGATCACGACAGGCGCAACACGAACCTCCGGAGTGCCGGCTCCGAAGAGGTTGATGAAGTAGACACCGGGCTCGGTGACGAAGATGCGCTGCCGCTGGAAGTCGTCGCGCGAGTCTACGGTTCGCGTGTCGATGGATTCACCGTTCGGCTTCAGAATGCTCATGCCCTGACTTTGGGCACCGCGAACGGTGATCGCGTAATCGCCGCGCTTGTCGATCGCGATGCGAGCCCAAGGCTGGCGTGTCGGCGTTTCCAACCGGCGGATCTCGCCCATCTTGAGCGGGGTTGAGGTGAAGCGCCGGGCGAACAGCTCGAACTGTCCGCCGGCGGTGCCCTTGTAATTGGTAACCACAGCCTTGTACGTCCCGGCTTTCGGAACTGCGTACATCAGCTGGGCCATCTGGTTACCCGGCTCGATGTCGTCGTTCTCGACCAGCTTTTTCCCGGACTCGTCGTGGATCGCGACCGCAGGGTCGAAAATCGAACTGGTTATCCGAACGATGATCGTATCGTTCTCCTTAGCTTCGAAGGTCCACTCGGTGCGGTCGCCGGGTGACAGGAAGAGGGACCGTTGTTCCGTTTGGCCGCCACCGGCCTCGCTGCCACCGCCCTGAAACCCTCCACCCGCTCCTCCAAAGCCACCGCCGCCGAAGCCCCCTTGGCCTCCTTGCGCTCCCGCAATGGCGGCGATCAAGACGCACAGACAAACCGTCAGCCAACGACCCAGCATCCCATCCTCCGTTCGCCTGCCAGTGCAGGCGCATTCTTCGGACTCTTGGGAAGGTGCGGCGGTTACTCGCTTTCCTCGCCGCAAGGGGACAACCCCGCAACGAGATGATAGCGGCTCGCGCCGCTCACTCCTCTCAATCGCACCTCCTGCTCTCGTCGGCAGTTGGCGCCCAACAGGCGCTTAGGGAACGCGCCGAAACCGTCGCTCCCTAATGAAAGAGCTCGCGGTGGATCCGGGCGATCTCCTCGACCGGCACTTTCGGCTTTCGGTCGTACGTGAGCAATCCGTTGATCTCTTGCTCGATGTCGGTGAGCTGGGTGTAGCAGAAGCCGCTGAGGAACTTTAGGTCGGCGAGGCCCTGCATGAGGTCCCGGTAACGGTCGAGCAATTCCTGCTCAGAGTTGATGGTGCCGTAGACGGAATACAGCCAGTCGAGTCGCTCCTTGGGAAGTCCGGCGGGCACCATGAGAAAACCACCGACCTCGGAAAGGACGACCGGCTGGCCTCGGTGGCACGCGCCACGCAAGAAGTGGCTCCGCTCGTGCTTCTCGTACCACGTCTTGGCCGGCAGAGGACCGCCCGCGACGGTCTCGGCGTAGCGCGCGCGGATCTTGTCGCCGGTGGGGGTGTAATCGTGGATCGCGGCGATGTCCGTGATGTCCGTGTGCTCCCAACCATCGTTGTCGATCACCGGGCGGGTGGAGTCGGAACGGCGGGTGAGCTGGACGACGCGCTCTAGGAAGGCGTACTGGCCGGCGTGCTCCTCCTCGAGGCCAGGAAGGCCCCAGCTCTCGTTGAGCGGCACCCAGGTAACGATGCACGGGTGGTTGGCGTCGCGGCGCAGGACGCGCTGCCACTCGGCGATGAACATCTCCTCGGCCTCGACGCACCATTCGCGCGAGTTCGCCATCTCGCCCCACACCAGCAACCCGAGGCGATCGCACCAGTACAGCCAGCGAGGCTCTTCCACCTTCTGGTGCTTCCGGGAGCCGTTGAAGCCCATCGCCTTGGTGAGCTCGATGTCGTGCCGGAGCGCCTCGTCCGAAGGCGCGGTCATGTTGCCGTCCGGCCAGTACCCTTGATCCAGCACCATCTTGAGGTAGATCGGTTCGCCGTTCAGCAGGATCTGGCCGTTTCGGATCCCGATTACGCGAAGACCGGCGTAGCTGCGAATCTCATCGAGCAGGGTTTCCCCTTCGTACAGCTTCAACCGGAGGTCGTACAGGAACGGATCTTCGGGGCTCCAGCGGCGCGCGTCCTTGATCGTGAGGAACTGCCGGCACGCCGGGCATCCCGAGTCGTCTTGGGCATGCGCAACAACCTCCTCGCCGTTGAGTACCTCGATCTCGACCCGCCATCCCGCGGCGGGGGCGTGCAGCGTGACATCGATCTCAAGGGCGTCGTCTCCGCCCTGCCACTCGAGGTGAGGAACGATGCGAAGGTGGTCGAATCGGATCGGGGAGAGTGGCTCAAGCCATACCGTCTGCCAGATGCCGGTGGTGCAGTAGTAGTCCGTCGTCCGCGGGATGCCGTCGATCGACTGCTTGCCACGCGGCTGATGCGCGTCTTGGCGATCCTCCACCCGCAGCACGATCCGATTCGTGCCCTCGCGAAGGTAGGGGCAAATGTCGATCGCAAACGGAACGTGGCCGCCTCGGTTGTGCGCCACTTCCTGTCCGTTCACCCAGACCGTCGATCGGTAGTCGACGGCCCCGAAGTGGAGGACGAAGTCGCGATCGGGGAATCCCGGCGGGGTTTCTAAGTCGCGGGCGTACCAAACGATCTCGTGAACGCCCTTGTCGCCCACGCCGGAGAGATCGGCTTGATAGGCGAACGGGACGATGATCCGGCGGTCGAGCCGGTGGCCGTCCTCAAACCAGCGCTCTTCCAAGCCACGGTCGTCGTCGTCAAAGGCGAACTCCCATTCGCCGTTGAGGCAGATCCATTCTTCCCGCACCATCTCGGGGCGCGGGTACTCGGGTCTCGGAACCGTGGCACTCACGACGGATACAGACGAAGCTTGTGGCCGTTCAGTCAGCCGATTTCCCGAGGATTTCTTGACGGAAAGTTCGTGCTGGAAAATTAGCACTGGCGGGCACTCGGAGCGCACGACTCTCCGTATCGTTGAGCATGATAACGCTCGCCCTTCTTCTCGCCGCCCCGGTTCGCCTGACAGTCGATGTTCCGACCCAGGTTCGATCCGGGGAACCGGTGACTGTAGTGGTCGTTGCCGAGAACGTCACGGACAAGCCGATCACCCTCGTTCGCGCTCAGCCGACCAACTACCGGCTGGGATTCGGATGGAAGGCGGACCTCACTCGCGATGGAAAGACGGTGGCTCGCGACGAGCGGAGTCCGCTCCGCGCTCAGACCGTCTACCGAGCCAAGATCGGCCCGGAGCCGTTCGTCACGCTGCCGCCGCGGCAGCGCATGGAGTTGTACCGAGAGCAGTTCCAGCAGTCTTATCTCGCCGACGCCCCGAATCTCAAGCGCGCTCTTGCCGATGCGCCGAAGTCGCCGCTCGCCCCCGGTCGGTACGAGTGGTCCTTCGAGTATCGGTTCGAGCCGTCGTTCGCTCAGCATCAGCGCAAGGAGGCGGCGCGCGGCCGATACTTCCGGCCGTATCTCACGCCGGAGGCCGAGGCTCTGTACCGCTCGGCTTGGAAGGGAAGCGTGACGGCCTCGGCCACCATCGAGATCCTGCCGTCTGGGTCGTAGACGGCCGGTGCATGCGAGCGGACGGCTGACGGATACCCGCCGCCTGATCGTGGCCTTGGCGAATGGGGATCGGATCCCTGAGCTTAGATGGGATTTCTCGCATGGTGCCGTAGTCCCGGGTGGGACTACGGCCGGCGGAGGGGGCGTCCGCGCTCCCGAGCGCCCGGGACGGGCGCGGTCCGGATTAGCGTTTGGCGAAGGAGCGCTTGGGGCCGCGGCGCTTGTCCTGGCCAAGGCGGCCAGAGGAGGTCCCGAGGAGTTGGCGAAGCGACTCGATCTCGTCCCGGACGCTGGCCGCTTTCTCGAATTCCATCGCCTTCGCGAGGTCCTTCATCTCCTTCTCAAGGGAGGAGATGAGCACCGGAATCTCCTCGACTCGGATCGGTGAGCCGTCCTGGCCGAGCTTCTTGCGGGTCTCCTCGCTGTACTGGGAGACCACCTCGGCCACGGCCTCCATCGAGCGGACGGTCTCGCGGACCATCTTCTTCACGGTGGACGGGGCGGTGCCGTGCTCCTCGTTGTAGCGCTGCTGAGTCGCGCGGCGGCGATTCGTCTCATCGATCGCGCGCTGCATCGAGCCCGTGATGTTGTCGGCGTACATGATGACCACGCCGTGCTGGTTTCGGGCCGCGCGTCCGATGGTCTGGATGAGCGATGTTTCGGACCGCAGGAACCCTTCCTTGTCCGCATCGAGGATGGCGACGAGCGTCACCTCGGGAAGGTCGAGGCCCTCACGGAGCAAGTTGACGCCGACGACCACGTCGTACACGCCGAGCCGAAGGTCGCGGAGGATCTCCGGGCGCTCGAGCGAGTGGACGTTGGAATGGATGTACTGGACCTTGACGTTGAGGTCCTGGAGGTACCCCGTGAGGTCCTCCGCCATCTTCTTCGTGAGGGTCGTCACCAGCGTGCGCTCGCCCTTCTCGACGCGCTTCTGGATCTCGCCGATCAGGTCGTCGATCTGGCCCTTGGTCGATCGAATGTCGATCTGTGGGTCGACGACGTACGTCGGTCGGATGATCTGCTCGACGACCTGGCTCTGCGTCTCTTGTTCGAAAGGACCGGGCGTCGCGGAGACGTAGACCACCTGCGGGACGCGCTCCAGAAACTCTTCGAACTTGAGCGGGCGGTTGTCCAGCGCGCTCGGCAGGCGGAAGCCGTAGTCCACGAGGATCGACTTTCTCGCCTTGTCGCCGTTGAACATCGCGCGGACCTGCGGCAGGGTTTGGTGGCTCTCGTCAACGAACACGATGGCGTCGCTCGGCAAGAAGTCGAGCAGCGTGTACGGCGGCGTGCCGGGGGCGCGGCCGTCGAAGTACCGGCTGTAGTTCTCGATTCCGTTGCAGTAGCCGACCTCCTTCATCATCTCGAGGTCGAAATCGACGCGCTGGCGGAGCCGCTGGGCTTCCAAGAGCTTGCCTTGCGACACGAACAGCTCGCACTGCGCCTCCTTCTCGGCGTTGATCATGTCGATCACCGAGTCCATCTTCTCCCAGGGGGTGACATAGTGGGTCGCGGGGAAGACGGAGACCTTGCTGGGTTCGTCGATGACTTCGCCCGTGAGCGGGTCGAAGAGTCGGATGCGCTCGACGGTGTCGCCGAAGAACTCGACGCGGGTCACCACTTCCTCGTCCTTCGGCTGGATCTCCAGGGTGTCGCCTCGGACCCGAAACGTGCCGCGCTCGAGAACCATCTCGTTGCGCGTGAACTGCATCGCGACGAGCTTCTTCAGGGCGTCGTCGAGATCGAACGTCGCGCCGTTCTCGAAGGTGACCACGGCCTCCGCGTACTCGGTGGGCGACCCGAGGCCGTAGATGCAGCTGACCGAGGCGACGACGATCACGTCGCGCCGTTCGAGCAGGGCGTGGGTAGCCGCGTGCCGGAGCCGCTCGATTTCGTCGTTGACGCTGGAGTCCTTCTCGATGTACAGGTCCGCGCCGGGCACGTACGCCTCGGGTTGGTAGTAATCGTAGTAGCTGATGAAGTACTGAACCGAGTTCTCGGGGAAGAACGCCCGGAACTCCTGACAGAGCTGCGCCGCGAGCGTCTTGTTGTGCGCGAGGATCAACGCGGGACGCTGCGTCTCGGCGATCACGCTCGCCATGGTGTACGTCTTGCCGGTGCCGGTGGCGCCGAGCAGGGTCTGGAATCGGTACCCCGATTCCAAGCCGTCCTTCAGGCCCGCGATGGCGGTCGCCTGGTCACCTTTGGGTGAGAAGTCTTGGGCGAGCCGGAGTGGCTCGTTGTACTTAACGATCGCCATTTGTCTACTGTATCCTACGCCGCTGGCGCTTCCAAGCGCCCTCCGGTCCTGTTCGTTTGACTCGAATCCCGGGACCACGTACCTTGTTCGCAAGCAAAACTGTCACGTTGCCATTTCTTGTTGTAGAATGCGCATCAAAGCGGTGGATGAGGGCTTGTTATCCACACGGTTGGGGAAAAGAACTCTCGGACCGAGAGGGGCGTCAGACACCGGAGAAGGGATCGAGGATGAAGGGCCAAGTGAGTCGAGTCATGGATGCAGCTGGACAGCACCCGCGGATTGCGGTGGCTGCCATTGCCGTGATCGTCGTGATGCTCGCCGGCGCCACCTTCGGGAACTCCGGACTGCTGATGGTCGCCCCGCTAGCCTTCACTTCCGCTTTGCTCGTCCGGCCGCACCGCAGCACCCCGCCCGCGGCCGGCGAGCTTCCGCTCCACGTTCGTCGTTTCGTAGAAGGTCTGATGGAGGCCGCTCGACCGCCCTCCGCCGAGACTGCGGTGACACTGAGCCTCGCGGGCATCGCCCGGCTCGATGAGACTTACGGCGCGGGTGCCACGGACCACGCGCTTCGAATGCTCCGCCGCGTGCTGGAGCAGGAAACTCGGGATCCCGACCTCGTCGCCCGAATCGGGGAGGCGGAGTTCACCGTCGTGCTGGCCAATGCCACGCCGCAGGAAGTCGAGGCGACGATCGACGCGATCCGGGAATCGTTCGCGGCAACCATGCACGACGCCGGTTACGAGTGCTTCCTCGACGTCGCGCTCGGAGAGGTCGAAGCCGAAGCCAGTACGATCGGATCGCTCTTGAGCGGCCGCGACGCGGTCCGCTTCCTGCGGAAGGAGCACGCGCTCCCTCAGGCGTACCTCAACTAGCCGGTCGCGCCTTCGTGGCCCGCGATCAAGTACATTGCCGCCATGCGGATGCGCGCGATCGTTCTCCCGCTGGTTCTGGCGCTCTCGGCGGTAAGCCTTGCGCAGCGCAGCTTAACGGTGTTTGCCGCGGCCTCGTTGCGAGAGCCGTTCGAGGCGATCGCGCGCGAGTTCGAGCGCAAGCATCCCGGGGTCGACGTCCGGCTCAGCTTCGCAGGATCGCAGCAGCTCGCCTCCCAAATCCGCGCGGGCGCTCCAGCGGACGTGTTTGCCTCCGCCGCACCCGGTCCGGTCGAGGGGCTGGGGAATCTCGTAGCGCAGCGGAGGTTGTTCGCTCAGAATCGGCTCGCCATCGTGACTCCGCCGGGAGCTGAGACCGTTCAGCGTCTGAGCGACCTCGCGAAGGTGGAGAAGGTCGTGCTTGCCGCGGACTCTGTCCCAGCTGGCATGTACGCCCGAAGGATGCTCGCGTCGGCCGCCCGCGCCTACGGCCGAGCGTGGCTCACGAAGGTGGAGCGCTCGGTTGTGTCTCAGGAGGTCGACGTTCGTGCCGCGCTGATCAAGGTCATTATCGGCGAGGCGGACGCGGGGATCGTGTACGTCACGGACGCGAAGCTCGCTGGGGCGAAGGTGCGAATGGTGCCGGTTCCGGTCAGCCTAAACGTCACGGGCACCTACATGGTCGCATCGATGCGCGAGAGCCGCGCGCCGGATCTCGCGAAGGCGTTCGTCAAGTCTCTTCTCGAACGCCCAGCGCAGGCGGAGCTTCTGCGCGTTGGATTCACTTCACCGCTCCGGGCGAATCCCGAGTTGGCGGTCATCGCCGGTGGGAGCGCCACGCGCCTATTCGTCAACAAGATCGGCACCTGGCGCCAAACGACGGTGAAGGCCGGCGGCAAGACGTACAAAGGAGCGTCGCTTCGCGCGATCCTGGGGAGCCGCCAAGGGCTGAGAGTCGTGTTCTTCGGTGCCGACGGTCACGCCGCTTCGGTTCCCCTCTCCGCGATCCTTCAACGGGACGCTGTCCTTGTTCCGATGGGTGACGGCAATCTGCAGGTCGTTGTGCCTGGACAGGACACCAGCACGTGGGTGAAGTGGCTTCGGCGCGTCGAAGTTCGGTAGCCCGGCCACTCGCGCTCAGCCTCCCGATCTTGGCGCTGCTGGTCGTCCCCGGCGTCGCGCTGCTGGCGCGGGTCGATCGAGAGTCGCTCGCCGATCAACTCACGAGTTCGGAGGTTCAGAGCGCGACCTGGCTCAGTCTCCGCACGACCCTTATGAGCCTATGCGTGGTCCTCGTTCTCGGGACGCCGTTGGCGCTCCTTCTCGCGCGCGCCAAGTTTCGAGGGAAGTGGATTCTGGAGACCCTGACCGAGATTCCTGCGGTGTTGCCTCCGTCCGCGGCTGGCTTGGCATTGCTGCTGGCCTTTGGACGAGAGGGACTCGTGGGCAAACCCCTGGGAATCTCCTTCGCTTTCACCACGATCGCGGTCGTCGTCGCCCAAGTGTTCGTGGCGACTCCGGTGTACGTTCGAGCCGCCTCCAACGCGCTCGCGGGGGTCGACGCCGAGTTGGCCGACGCCGCGGTCTTGGACGGGGCGACCCGCTGGGGAGTCCTTCGTTGGGTCACCTTTCCGATCGTGCGGGAGTCACTGATCGCGGCGGCGGCGCTGGCCTGGGCTCGGGCGCTAGGTGAGTTCGGCGCAACGATCCTCTTTGCCGGCAACCTTCCTGACCGGACGCAGACGCTTCCGCTCGCGCTCTATCTTGGCTTCGAGCAGGACCTGGAGAAAGCGATCGCCATCGCGGCGGTTCTTTTAGGAATGGCGATCGCCGTATTGCTGGTTGTTCGGCTGATTGCCTCGCGCGCTCGTACCTAAGCCCAACGATCGTTCGGATATCCGCCAGACGGGAACGATGGGCGGGGCGGAGAACTCGTAGCTCCTTGTATGATCCCGAACATGAGCGACATCGCGAGCCGTGGCTACGCCGTCCCCGACGCGCTGGTGAGCACCAACTGGGTGGCCCAGCACCTCAACGACCCCGATGTCCGGATCGTAGAGAGCAACGAGGACCCGCTGCTGTACGCCAGCGGCCACATTCCGGGCGCGGTCGAAGTCGATTGGACGCGCGACCTCAACGATCCGCTTCGGCGCGACTACCTTCAGAAAGAAGATTTCGACGCGTTGGCCTCGCGGATCGGCATCACCAAGGACACGACGGTCGTGTTCTACGGCGACAAGAACAATTGGTGGGCCTGCTACGCCCTCTGGGTCTTCCACCTGTTCGGCCACACGAACTGCCGGATCATGGACGGCGGGCGCATCAAGTGGCAGAAGGAGGGGCATTCCCTGGTGACGGAGAAGCCCCACTACCCGCCGACCCAGTACAGCGCACCGGCCCGCGACGACAAGCTGTTCCGCGCCTTCCGGGATCAGGTGCTTCAGCACGTCCACGGCCAGGGCAAGCTCATCGACGTCCGCTCACCCGAGGAGTTCAACGGGACCCGGCTCCACATGGAGGCGTACCCGAACGAAGGCGCTCTCCGCGGCGGCCACATCCCGGGTGCGGCGAACGTTCCGTGGGCGAAGGCGGTGAACTCGGAGACAGGCGAGTTCTTGCCGGCCGAGGATCTTAAGCGGCTGTATCAGGAGCAAGCAGGCATCGAGCCGGGCGACGATGTGGTCGTGTACTGCCGAATCGGTGAGAGGTCGTCGCACACCTGGTTCGTGCTCCGGTACCTGCTCGGCTTTCCGGAAGTCCGCAACTACGACGGATCGTGGACCGAGTGGGGCAACCTGGTCGGTGCTCCCATCGAGCGTTGAGCTTGGCGCGGACGACCCGCTGAGATTTCTTGGCGGGGAGGCTGCGATCGAGGCCTCCCCGCCATTCAAGCCGTCCGCCCGCGTCACAATGGGATATGCCGCTGCCTAAGAAGCTGCAGGACCAGCTCGACGATCTCGCGATGTTTCCCGATCGGCAGGAGCGCATCGAGGCGCTGATCGACATTGGACGGGGGTTCAAGAATCCAGATCCCGCCGAGATCGAGAGGTGTGACGCGACCCGCGTGCCGGGCTGCGAAAGCGAGGTGTACATCGGCGCCAAGCCGCGGCCGGACGGAACCCTCGACTACCACTACGCGGTGGACAACCCCCAGGGGATCTCGGCCATGGCGCTCGCGCAGATTCTCCGCGAGGGTCTCTCGGGCGCATCGAACGCTGAGGTCGCCCAAGTACCTGAGGAGGTCGTCTACGACATCTTCGGACGTGAGCTCTCCATGGGCAAGAGCATGGGGCTCATGGGCATGATCCGCATGGCGAAGGCCGAAGCGCAAAAGCGCGGCGTCTAAGTTGACGTAAGATGGAAGAGATGGCGCACGAGCCGTTCCTGGCCTGGGATGGGATGGAGTACCGCGACGTGCAAGATGAGCACGGCGTGGATCTTGCGGGACTAGAGGACAACCTGAGATTGACTCCGCTTGAGAGATTGGAGCGGCACGCCCGCGCCGCCCGCTCCGTCCTGTGGCTCCAGAATGCAGTCCGAAACTCTGCCCGACATCGCCAGGCTAGCTGAAGAGCTGCATCGGCACCCCGAGCTGCGATACGTCCTCGTCGGAGGGATGGCGGTTATCCTACATGGCGGGACCCGCATCACGATGGACGCAGATCTGGCAATTGCCTACAATGCGGACAACGTGCGGCGGATCGTGAAGGCGCTTGCCCCATTTCGACCTCGACCGATGCGACTAGCCGAGGGTGCCGCGTGGGAATGGGACGAGAAGTGCGTCCGCGCCCCATGGAGTATCTACATGACCGACGTCGGTCGGATCGACCTTATCGTCCGGCTCGGCGGGGTGGAGTCTTTCGAAGCGCTGTACGCCCGTTCGGAAGTCTTGGATCTTGGCGGAGTTCCGCTCCGAGTCGCCTCGATCGACGATCTCGTCGCGATGAAGAGAGTTGCGGATCGTGATCGTGATCGCGATGACGTGAACCAGCTTTTGGCGATCAAGCGGCTACTCGGGTTTCCTGATCAGGGTGAAAGGAAGGAATCCTGACGCGTTAACGCGAGTTTGACCTCTCTGAAGGCCAGGACGTAGAGAGGTCTGATCCCGCGCCGGCGGCCCCTGACTGGCGATTTAGCGCGCCGCAAATGAGGCTCGGAACTGTGGCGAATTGAGCCAGGTATTCGCAAACCGACGACTGCTTTCTTCTTAGCAAAAGCGAGGAATCGCAGAAGCCCAATCCGAGATGCTGCTACATGCTCGCTCCGTTCGAACGATTCGAGGTTTATCCTTCTAAGTGGAAGCTTATGGCGATGACCCTCGCCAGTGGATTGTTTGTTGTGGTCGGCGTTTCGCTTGGGATCGGACTTCCGAACGGAACGGTTTCTGGGAGAACGAGCCTTGCGCCACTCCTCCTGCCTGTGAGCGTGTACCTCGGGATCCCTTTGTTTCTCTTCGGTTCCATCGTGTTCGCCCGACGACTGCTAGACCGGCGACCGATACTAGTCTTGGATGCCACCGGGGTGGAAATTCATGGCTTCGAGTCACTCAAGTTCTCGTGGTCGGACATCGCTGAGATCCGTGCCTTCAGATTTGGCACCGAGGAGACGCTAGACGTTGTGCTCAACGATCTAGAAGCCGCGGCAAGACGTGCCGGCAAGTCGCCGAAGCGGCTAGCGCTGAGCCAGCGGAAGTCGGGTGCCGCAGTGATGATTCCGCGGAGGCTCATTACGGGGTCGCTGGAAGAAATCGTGGGTCGGGCGAACACATTGCTTCGGATCAGCCGCACGACGGAGGAACCAACGGCACTCGGAGTTAGGTAAAAGGGCCTAACTTATGTCGCCGCGCTTCACATGGGGGCTGGCACCCCTGCTCCTCCTTCCCCTCGCCTCTGCTCAAGACGGTCCCCGGCTCACCAAAGACCAAGAGCGCCAGAAGTTCCACCCCACTCCGGTGCGCGGAATGGATGCCGTGGCGCGGGCTCGCGCCTACGACCACCGTCTCCGGCTGAAAGCGGAGAGCCCGTTTGGCGGGCTGAAGTGGCGTAACGTCGGCCCCGAGATTCAGGGTGGCCGCGTGGTCGACATCAAGGCCCCGCTCGGCGACCCGGGCAAGGTGTTCGTCGCCTTCGCGACCGGCGGCCTCTACGTCACGGAGAACGAGGGCGCGACGTGGCAGTCGCTGTTCGACGATCAGTCGACCTACGGCATTGGGGCCATTGCCGTGAGCCGAGACGGCAAGACGATCTGGGTCGGCAGCGGCGAGGCGAACTCCCAGCGGACCAGCTACGCCGGCACGGGCGTGTTCAAGTCGACGGACGGCGGCAAGACGTGGCAGAACATGGGGCTGCCGGAGAGCCACCACATCGGCCAGGTCCTGATCGATCCCAAGAACGAGAACACTGTTTACGTAGCGTCGCTCGGGCACCTCTACTCCCAGAACCCCGAGCGCGGCGTCTACAAGACGACCGATGGCGGCAAGACCTGGAGCCACATCCTTAAGGGCGACGAGTACACCGGCGCCGTCGACCTGGTGATCGATCCGCGGAACCCGAACGTGCTCCTTGCGAGCATGTGGGACCGTGACCGCCGGGCCTGGAACTTCCGAGAGAGCGGCCCCGGAAGCGCCGTCTACCGCTCCACTAACGGCGGCAGGAGCTGGAGCAAGGTGACCCAGCTCCCCGTCGGGAACGCCGCGGGGCGCACCGGTCTCGCGATGTGCATGACGAAGCCGGACGTGGTGTACGCCTTCGTGGACAACCAGGCCGAAGACCCGGACTGGTACGGCGCGGATGAGCGCGTGCCGAGCGGCCGACTCACCGCACGGCGCTTCCTTCGCCTCGACGACGAGACGCTCGCTCAGGTCGAGGAGCGGGTTCTGGAGACGTTCCTTCGCCAGTCGGGCAGCGACTTGAAGGCAGCCGAGGTGCTCGCCGACGTCAAGGCGAAGAAGCTCACTCATGCCGGTCTCAAGGCCAAGCTCGTCGAGAAGAACCCCGACCTGTTCACCGCACCGGAAATTCGCGACGAACTCTACCGCAGCGACGACAACGGCAAGACTTGGCGGCGCGTCGAGACGGGCCAGTTCGGCGGCATCGGCGGCTACTACTGGGGCAAGGTCTGGGTCAACCCGTACAACGCGGACGACGTGTACGTGATGGGGCTACCGATCCTCCGGTCGACGGATGGCGGCAAGAGCTGGAAGTCGGTGGCGCAACGGGCGCACGTCGACCACCACGCGGTTTGGAACGACCCGCGCGATCCGCGCAAGGTGTGGATCGGCAACGACGGTGGCGTGTACATCTCCCCCGATGGCGGCGACAATGTTCGGCACGTGAACAACCTCGGCGTTGGGCAGGCGACGACGATCGCCTTGGACAACAAGAAGCCGTACAACATCTACATCGGCCTTCAGGACAACGGCACGATGAAGGGCCCCAGCACCTACCGGCCCGGCGTCTCCGATCCGAGTCAGTGGACGGACATCTTCGGCGGCGACGGCAGCCACATCGCGATCGACCCGCGCAACGACGGCGACGTGATCTACGTCGCGTACCAGTTCGGCGAGCACTTCGCGCGAAACCAGGTGACCAACGAGTCGTGGCGCACGCGGGCTGCCGCGGCGAAGGGTGAGCCGGAGCTCCGCTACAACTGGATCTCGCCGCTCATCATCTCGCCCCACCAGTCGGACATCGTCTACCTGGGTTCGCAGCGGGTGTACCGCTCGTTCAACCAGGGGCGCAAGTGGGAACCGATCTCGCCCGACCTGACGAAGAACCGGCCGAACGGCGACGTGCCCCACTCGACGATCAAGGATCTCAGCGAGTCGCCGATTCGCTTCGGCCTCATCTACGCGGGCACCGACGACGGCAACGTGAAGATGACGCCCGACGGCGGCGTGACCTGGATCGATGTCTCGACCCCTCAGAAGGACAAGTGGGTCTCCCGCGTCGTGGCGAGCAAGTACGACGAGAACACCGTCTACGTGGCTCAGAACGGCTACCGCGAGGACGACTTCTCGGCGTACCTCTGGAAATCCACCGACCGGGGGCGCACGTGGACCTCGATCGTGGGGAATCTCCCGGCCGAGTCGATCAACGTGGTTCGAGAGGACCCGAACAAGAAGGACCTCCTATACGTGGGCACCGACATGGGCGTCTACGTGAGCTACGACGGAGGCAAGAAGTGGGAGACGCTCCACGGCGGCTTGGTCAACACGCCCGTTCATGACCTCGTGATCCAGCCGCGCGAAAACGAGATGGTGATCGCCAGCCACGCGCGCAGTGTCTGGGCGCTGCCGCTGAAGCAGGTGCACGACCTCACGCCGGAGATCCGCGCCAAGGATCTCACGCTGTTCGACGTCGAGGACGCACGGCGGACGAGCCGAGGCGGTTTCGGAGCGGCGACGCGCTGGGGCTACGAGTCGCGCGCACGGTGGGACACCAGCGCGCCAAAGTCTCCCATCGTGACGATCAACTTCTTCGCCAAGGAGCCCGGCAAGGGCACCATTCGGCTGAAGGACAAGGCAGGCAAGGTCGTGGTGGAGAAGCCGTTCGACGCGCTGCGGGGTTACAACTCGGTCGACGTCGACCTGCTGCTCACGCCGGGGCAACCGGTGAAGCCGAATCTCGAGAAGCCGAAGACGGCGGCCGACGCGCTGAAGGATCCTTACGAGGCCGCGCGACCGACGTACATCGCGGCGGGTGAGTACACCCTCGAGGTGACGGTGGGGAACACGACCGCCACCAAGAGCTGGAAGGTCTCCGAATAACCGGCGTGGGACGGGGCTTACGAGCCCCGTCCCACACGTTTTGCACGTTTGTCGAAACCATTCGGCGCTTGCCGGGTATCAACTACTTCGATGTCCAATTGGTTCGACTGGGTTTCTAATCCTTCGGCTTGGATCGCGTTGCTGACGTTGACCGTGCTCGAGATCGTTCTCGGCATCGACAACATCATCTTCATCTCGATCCTGGCCAGCAAGCTCCCGGAGGACCAGCGAGAGCGGGCCCGCAAGATCGGCCTCATGCTCGCGCTCGTGTCGCGGATCCTCTTGCTGCTTTCGGTCGGTGTGGTCTCCCGGGCGACCGGCGAGCTGTTCGAGCTGCCGCTCGGTGCCGTGCCTGAAGAGGTCAAAGACATCTCATGGCGCGACTTGATCCTGTTCGGTGGCGGCGCCTTCCTCATCTGGAAGTCGGTGAAGGAAATTCACGCCAAGCTCGAGGGCGAGGACGAGCACCACGCTGACGCGAAGGCGGTCACGCTGCGCGGCGTTTTGATCCAGATCCTCATCCTCGACGTCGTCTTCTCGCTGGACTCGGTCATCACGGCCGTCGGTATGGCGGAGGACATCGCGGTGATGATCATCGCCGTCGTGATCGCGGTCGGCTTCATGCTCCTCTTCTCGGGCAAGATCTCGGCCTTCGTGGAGAAGCACCCGACGATCAAGATGCTCGCGCTGGCGTTCCTCGTGCTCATCGGCGTCAACCTCCTGGCCGAGGGCGGTGGTCAGCACATTCCTAAGGGCTACACCTACTTCGCGATGGCCTTCGCGGTCGGCGTCGAGATGCTGAACCTGAAGCTCCAGCGTGGCAAGCCGGTTCACCTGAAGGAGAACACGATCATCAAGAAGTAGCGAGTCATGAGGGACGAGGGACGAGGGAATGCCTCCTCGTTACTCGTCCCTCATCTGACGCTTCTTGCTTATCCCTGCCCGACCCAATCGGCCGGGGCAACCTCCCGCCACCGCTGGCGGATCGCGTCGATCTCGCCGGGTGAGAGTGGGCCGGCATTTAGAAGCCTCGCGTTGGACTGCCAGCGCTCGGGTTTGGTGGTGCCGACTATGGCGGTGCAGACTCCGGGCTGAGCGAGCGTAAAGCGGAGAGCGATGGAGACGACGTCGTCCATCTCACGCTCGGTGAAGTCGTACTTCAACTCCTGAAGCCGCTCCCAGTAGAAGCGGGAGTAGGCGTTCTTCTCCGGAATCTCCCGCCACGCGACGTTCGCCACCGGGCGTTTGGCGATGACTCCGATCTGCTTCTCCACGGCCAGGGGCAGAGTCAGCGTGATCGGCTCCTGATCCGCGATGTTCACGGACGTCTGAAGCGCATCGAACGCGCCGCACTCGAGGGCGTACACCGCGTCGTTGCGGTCGCCGCTGTAACCGATGTAGCGAGTTTTGCCCGCCTCCTTCGCCCGCTGCAGCACCTCGATCACGTCGCCCTGCCGCAGGATCGATTCCTCGCAAGAATGGAGCTGGATTAGGTCTACGCGGTCCGTCTTCAGGCGCTGGAGAGACCGGTCGATGCTGCGAGCCAGCATCTTCGGCTCCCAGTCCTCGCCTTCCAGGCCGGACGTGTGGCCGCATTTGGTGAAGAGATAGAAGCTGTCGCGTCGATGGCCGACGGCTCTTCCGATCTTCTCCTCGCTATCGGCGTAGCACTCGGCGGTGTCGAGGACGTTCAGCCCGGCATCAAGCGCCGCGTTGAGCAGGCGGTTCACTTCTTCTTGGGGCACGTTCATGAACCCGATCTCGGAACCCCCGAATCCCAACACGCTCACGCGCATGTCGGTCTTTCCAAATGCTCTCGTTTCCATAACGGCATTCTGCCACCCGAGCCCACGGGCCTTGATCGTGATATGAACCGCCCCTGCCGTTCCCCGGTCCATGAGTCCATGGAATACCAGGACACGAGGACGAGAGAGCAGATCCAGAAGCTCGCGGGCATGATCCGCGAGATCCGCATCTGCATGCTGACGACCGTCGAAGCCGACGGGGAGTTGCGGAGCCGGCCGATGGCGGTCCAGGAGGTCGAGTTCGACGGCGACCTCTGGTTCTTTACCGACGACCGCTCGCCCAAGCTCACGGAGATCCTGAACGAACGTCAGGTTTGCGTCGCGCTCAGCGATCCGAAGAGTCAGCGGTACATCTCGCTCTCGGGTGTCGGAACCATCGTGGACGATCACGCCAAGATGGCGGAGCTCTGGAAGCCGATGCTGAAGGCTTGGTTCCCGAAGGGATTGGAGGATCCAGACCTCACGCTCCTCAAGGTCCACGTTCGGAAGGCTGAGTACTGGGATGCCCCTCCCAACTCCGTGGTTCACCTGTTCGGCGCGGCCAAGGCCGCTCTCACAGGGGAGCCGGGGAAGGGCGGTGAGCACGAGAAGATCAACCTGATGTAGGGGTGGTCGCGAGTAGCCAGTCCGTCGCGCGGTCGACCGCGCGACGGACCCTCGAATCCGCCAAGTCGAGACCGTGGCCCATGCCTGGAATCGACAACAAGACGTGAGGCACCAGTGCTCGCTGCAGCCGGCTTGCGTACCTCACCGCCTGATCGTGCGGCACCTTGTCGTCGTCTATGCCGTGGATGATCGCGGTTCGAGGCGTGTCTCCTTTCACTTGGTGCGCAGCGCTGGCCGCGGGACCGTTCTCCCTTCGATCGACGAGGAAAGTAGCGACGCTGGAATCGAGGGAACCTGGAAGCTGGACCGTTAAATCCGTTGGCGCGGAGATGAGGAGATGGCCCGCCGGTCCCTTCTTCTGAACGAGCGAAGCAAGATTCCCTCCCGCGCTGATGCCCCCAACGAACACTCGATTTGGGTCTTCACCGATACGCTTCACCCACTCTTTCGAGGCCGAGAACGTTGCCTTCACGTCCTCCATTGGAATAGGCCATCGGTAGCGTGGTCCAACGCGATAGGTTGGACACAGCACGAGCCAACCGCGATTCGATAAGTGTTGCGCAAGCGGCTCGACCTCGTCGCGGAGCTGGCGTTCCCATCTTCCGCCGTGGTACAGCACGAGCGTTGCCTTTGCTTGGCCCTCGGGCCGGTACACCCGAACTTTGGTGACCTCAGGAGATACCCCGTCGAGTTCAATGTCGCGGTAGGCGTGCCGCGAGCCGCACCCTGCCAGCAGTCCAACCGCGGCCAGACCGCTGAGCCTCCGTGTCATCCCCGCATCGCCACGAGGCGCTCGAGACGCGATGAGTTCTCTTCCCACGCAGCGATCGTCCCCTCGAGCTCTTCTTGGAGCCGTTGGTGGTCTCGGCTTAGCGTGAAGATGTCCATGGTCGGATCGACGCTGGCGAGCCGGTCCTCCAGCTTCTTGATCTCATCCTCCCGGTCACTCACCTCCTGCTCGATCTGGGCGACGAGTTTCTCCAGGCGCGCGATTTCCTTGCTGAGCTCACGTGGAGTCATCGCCGGCTCTTCGGACGGCTTCTTCCCGTCGAGAAGCTTCGGAATAACGGGGTCGGCAGCCCTCGCCTTCGCCGGAGCGGCCGCTGCCTTGCTGCCGCGCGCGCGGTATTCGGTGTACGAGCCGCCGAACTGGATCGGGCCGGCTCGCCGGATGTCCAGCGTGTGGTCGGTGACGAGCGACAGCAGATGCCGATCGTGGGAGACCAGAACGAGGGTTCCCTTGTACTCCCGCAGGATCTCGGCGAGGGCGTCGCGCGAGGCCATGTCGAGGTGGTTGGTAGGCTCGTCCAGGATGAGCAGATTCGGGTTCAGGTGCGTTAGCTTGGCGAGCGACAGCTTGTTCTTCTCGCCGCCGCTGAGGGTCTTCACCGGCCGGTAGACGTCGTCACCGGTGATGAGGAATCGGCCGAGCAGGTTGCGCGCCGCGGGCGGCTCCATGTCGAGGTCCCAGACCAGGACGTCCAGCGGCGACATCTCAGGGTCGACGTCGCTCGCGTCCTGGCTGAAGTACCCCGCGGTGACGCTCGCACCCAAGCGCGCGCGGCCACTGACCGGCTCGAGCATTCCGAGGATCACCTTGACCAGCGTCGACTTGCCCGCGCCGTTCTCACCGATCACACCCCACCGCTCGCCGTTTCGCGCGACCCAGTCGAGATCTCGGAACAAGGTCTCGGAAGGGAAGCCGACGGTGAGCCGCTCGCAGACGACGACCTGGTCGCCACTGCGCTTCGCCTCTCCGAAGCCACCCTTGATCCCCTTCTCCTGCTTCGGTGCCTGAACCTTGCTCTCGATGAGCCGGTTCATGATCTTCAGTCGGCCGCGGGCTTGAGCGGTCCGCTGGGAGTTCATGAAGCGCCGGACGTACTCGTCCATCTTCGCGATCTCCATCTCCTGGCGCCGCGCGACTTCCGCTTGCCGAGCTTCGTCGGCGGCACGCAGGTCGAGATACTTTTGGAAGGGCCCGGGATACGCCTTCACGGTGCCGTCACGCATCTCGATGACGCGTTCGGCGGTGTTCTCGAGGAACGTGCGGTCGTGGCTCACCAGCAAGACGGCACCGTGGTACTGACGGAGCCATCCTTCGAGCCACTCGGTGGCTTGGAGGTCGAGGTGGTTCGTGGGCTCGTCCAGGATCAGCAGGTCTGGCTGCTCGAGGAGGAGCCGGGCGATTGCGAGCCGCGTCTTCTCGCCGCCGCTCAGCTTGCTCGTCGGCTTGTCGAACTCGTCCTCGGTGAAACCCATGCGCTGGAGAACGACGCGTACGTCGCTCTCGGCGGAGTACCCCTCGGCTTCCAAGAAGTGCTCGTGGAGCAGCGCATACTCGTCGAGCTCTTCCTGAGTCGGCGAGTTCTCGAGTCGGTTCTCAAGCTCCTCAAGCCGGGTCTGCATCTCGAGCTGCCGCTCGACGCTCGCCTGGGCTTCCTCTAGCACGCTGCGGCCCATCGTCACCGGGGCCTCTTGACGCAGGTAGCCGATCTTGGCCCCTCGTCGAACTTGGACGGAGCCACTGTCCGGCTCGTGCTGGCCCGTGATGATCTTCAGAAGGGTCGTCTTTCCGGTGCCGTTGCGCCCGACCAGCGCGACCTTCTCCCGCTCGTCGATGCGGAAGGAGACGGAGGTCAGGATGATGTCGGGGCCGTAGGACTTCGCGACGTTCGCGACGTTGAGGATCACGGGGGAGAGTTTACTTGGCGGGGGCTGGACCGCCCCCGCCAAGCGGCGGATAGGACAATTTGGTCGTCCTATCCGCCTTCGGGGCTCTACTTCTTCGGCAGGCCCTGGCTCATGAACTCAGCGAAGTGGCGGAAGAGGGTCGCCGCGTCGACCGTGCTCGGTTCGCCCTTTACAGCGAAAGTTTCCGCGCCGACGCTCTTGGTGCCCTTGAAGCTCGTCTCGGTCATCACCGCCTTGCCGTTTCGGGTGCGCTCCTGAAGGCGCTCGGGGGCGTTCGGGTCCTCCGACTCGGCCGTCTCAAGGGTCGCCTTGCCCAGCGCGCGGCTGTACTCGCGGGCGGTGAAACCATGCAGTGTCGAGAGGGTAGTGTTCTTCACAATCTCGCCCGTGGAGATTCCGCCCATGCCTCGGTAGAACGTGTCGTTGATGATGTCCATCCCGACGTTCTCCGCCACGCGGCCGAGGATCTGCCCGCCGAGGGCACCCAGCGGATTTCGCTTCTTCGGCTTGGGCGCGGCCTGGTTGGCGTACATCAGCGTGAAGTAGGTGAGGCTGGTCTCCGGCTCATTGCCCTTGGCCGCCGGGGCGCGGAACGTCTTGTTCTCGTCCGGGAGGTGAAGGGTGACCGTGCCGGCGGCCTTGTCGTTGAGGAGGACGGCGCGGCGACCGCCGACCTTGATCTCAACTCGCTTCCCGTTAGCGTCGCGGTTCTCGGTGTGAGCGACCTCCATCACGGTGCGGCCTTCTTGGCCGTCCTTGAACGCCGTTACGTACTCGTCGGCTTTCACGCCGGTCACGGAGGCCGGAGTGGCGGGAGTCGCCTCGGCCGGAGCCGCGGCGGCGAACTGGGCCGTCACCGGGACGCGAATGACGCGCGAGTCCTTGTTACCGACTTCCCAAAATCGGAACTCGGTGATCTTGACCGTTTTAGGCACCACGAAGAGGATGCGAACGTTCTGCTCCTGGCCGAAGTCGATCGCGTTGCTCAGGTACTCCTCGGTGCTCACCTTGCGAACGCCGACGTCCGCAATGCGTTCGCCATCCTCGGTGACCGCCTGTCCCTTGATCTGGACAAGGGTCCCGACGGTGGTGGTCTTCTTGAGAGCGACCTTCGCCCAGAAGTACACCTTTTCGGCCGGGACGGTGTTCGGGCCGAACGAGCGCTCCTTGAAGCCCATGTCGACGTACCGAATGTCGTAGCCGAGAAGCGGGTAGGCGGTGTTCGGCTCGGCCTTGATTTCGGGGTCGGCGTCATAGCCGTTCTGCGAGAACGGCTTCTCGAGCGGCTTAACGATCGGACGCATGTCGTAGCGGAGGATCGTGCCGCCCGACCGGTGCTCCACCATGAGCTTCGGAGCCTGTCCCTTGGCGGGGACGAGGATCATTCGCTGCACCTCGACCTTTTGCGCCGGCTTCAGTGCGATCGAGAGCGACTGCGTGTCGCCCTTGCGAATCGGCTGATTCGGCAGCGAGTGGTTCTCACCGTCCTGGTCGACCACGGTGAACTTGAGGGTGCTCGAGTTGTAGTTGAGTTCGGACTTGTTCGGGTTGTGAATGGTGTAGGTGAGCAGGAGCATCTTCTGCTCGGCGGGCGGCGCGGAATTGTAGCCGTCGACCGTCCACGGTCCGACTCGGTACTCGGCGCTCACCAGGGTGATATTGAGCGGGTCCTGCTGACCGATCGTGTAGGTCACGCCGACCTTTCCGTCGTCGCCGGCGAGCTGCGTCGTGCCCTTCACGACCCTCTGCTCCGTCTTAGGCTGGGTCTTACCGGGCTTAGTCTGGGCAACGACGAGAGTGGCCATGCCGCCGAGGGCGAGCAAGGCGAAGGCGCGCGAGAGGGAAGTCTTCATGGGCTGGTATCGTCCCTGGCTTGATCATCGTCGGCGGGGGGACGGCCCGCCATCGGGGCTTCGCCATCTCCTGGCGAATGCACCAGGGGCGGATAGTACATGCCTCGCCATGGGCCACTGGGGCTCGGCCAATAAAGGTAGGTCCCTTTCGGGGCGGAGGTCCTAGGCCGCGACTCGTTCGAGCCGAGATCGGCCCCAAAAGTCCCTGGCCGTCAGCGACGAAGGACGACTCTGCTCGCTACCGAGTTATTGCCAAGACAGTCGCGTCGAAGATGTTGGGGTTCATCTTGATGCGGAGCAGAGCGTCCTCGGAGGGAGCCTTGTCGAGGGCGATCTGGGCGATGGCGGCCTTCGCGCCACCCAGGATCACGTTCTCCATCTCCTGCACGTTGACCTCCTCGTCCCGAAGCGCTCCGAGCACGTGCGCCAGGACGCCGACGCG
>Ga0164290_1000903_pt1 | contig 67511 bp, 70 predicted proteins | sample Micstemetagenome_FD_108782 | JGI IMG/M metagenome (GOLD analysis project Ga0164290, IMG submission 108782) | Contaminated culture microbial community from soil near Moab, Utah, USA - Microcoleus steenstrupii SON62 (Illumina Assembly) | ecosystem: Environmental > Terrestrial > Soil > Soil crust...
ACCGACCCCTATGCCGCCTATTCCCGGCTCAGGTTCGACCGCCTTGGCGTCGAGCTCGGCATCCTCGACGGCGAGCGAGATCAGGCCGATCCGCTCCGCCTCCTCGCCCGACACGGCATCGCATAACAGCAGGTAATACTTGGCTTTTGCCATGCCGCAGAGGAGCGGCCAGATGATCACGGAGTGGTCTCCGGCGGCGACGCCGAGGCGGGTATGGCCGTCGATGATGCGGGCGCCCTTGGAGGCGATGGAGATGTCCGCCAACAGGCCCGCCACCAGGCCGGCGCCGACGGCGGGGCCGCGCATGGCCGAGACGATCGGCTTCGAACAGTTGATGACGTTGTAGACGATGTCGCGCGCTTCCTTCCAGGTCCGCACACGGGCATCGTAATCGGAGATGATGCCCTCAATCATCTCGAAGTCACCACCGGCCGAGAAGGCCTTGCCGGCGCCGGTGAGGATTACAGAGTTGACGCTTTCGTCGCGATCGACGTCGCGCCAGATATCCGCCAACTCGCGGTGCATTACCGCATCGGCGGCGTTCAACCGCTCGGGCCGGGACATGGTGATGCGCAGGACCCGGGGGTGCGGGCGGTCGAACCTGAGCCGGGAATAGGCGGCATAGGGGTCGGTCATGTCCTTGATCCTCTTGTGAAATCGAGTGCCGCGGCGCGCTCGCGGAGCGGTGCCTTCAGCACCTTGCCATTGGCGTTGCGGGGAAGGGATTCGCCTTCGAAAACAACGAGATCCGGCACCTTGTAGTCGGCGAGGCGCTCCGCGGCGAAGGCCCGCACCGAGGCCGCGTCCACCTCGCCCCGGGGCACGACGAAGGCGACGGAGCGTTCGCCCAACACAACATCTGGGCGGCCGACGAGTGCCACCTCCAAGATGTTGGGGTGAAACGACAGGACGTTCTCCACTTCGGCCGAAAACACCTTGTAGCCGCCCCTGTTGATCATGTCCTTGGCGCGGTCGAGGATGCGGACGTAGCCTTCGGCGTCGATCGAGGCGATATCCCCGCTTTTCCAATAGCTTCCGACGAAGTTGGCGGCATTCGCCTCGGGGTTTTCCCAGTAGCCCGGCACCACCATCGGCCCCGAGATCCACAGCTCTCCAGCCAGCCCGCAATCCAGCGCTCGACCGTCCTTCCCCATGACCACGATTTCGCCGCAGGGCACGACGCGGCCGACCGTGTCCGCCTTCGCCCGGCCCATGCCATGCGGCATGGCGGTGGTGGGCGAGGTGGTCTCGGTGGCGCCATAGCCATTGTACAGTCCGAGGCCGGGCAATCGGGCGGCCAGCCCCTCGATCGTGGCGGGCGGCATGGGGGCGCCGCCATAGCCGCCGATGCGCCAGGCCGAGAGGTCGAAGGAGCCGAAATCGGGTTCGAGGAGACAGAGGTTGTACATCGCCGGCACCAGGATGGTGACCGAGACGCGCTCGGCCGCGATCAGCTCGAGCAGCGCGCGGGCCTTGAAGGCGGCCACCATGATGACGGCGCCCCCGGTCGCCAGCGTGGCCAGGATGTTGGCGACGAGGCCGGTCACGTGGCTGGCCGGCACCGCCACCACGGTGCGGTCGTCGGGCCGGAGGTCGAAGCAGGTCTCGAAGTGCCGGCAGGAATGAACGACGCCCAGATGGGTGAGCATCGCCCCCTTGGGCCGCCCTGTCGTACCGGAGGTGTAGAGGATGCAGAACACCGCCTCCTCCGTCACCTCGACCTCTGGAGCAGCCGCGCCGGGCGCCAGCAGCGCGGCCACGTCCAGGGCCCCTTCCACCGCGCCGCCGGCGGCGAAGCGCTGGAGCAGCGCCGGGCAGGCGGCGGTGCCGGGGATCTCGGCCGCGAGCGAAGCCTCGAAGATCACGCCCTTGGCGCCGGAATGCGCCAGCGTGAACTCGTTCTCCGCCCGGCGGTTGCGGGTGCCGATCGGCACGGTGATGACGCCGGCCCGCGCCGCACCCAGGATGGCGAAGACGAATTCGGCCCGGTTGCCGAGCACGAGCGCCAGACGGTCGCCCGGGGCGAAGCCGCGCGCGGCGAGGTTGCCGGCCATGGCATCCACCCGGGCGTCGAGCTCGGCATAGGTGAGGCGGAGCGGCCCGTCGACCAGGGCCAGCGCGGAGGGCGCGGCGGCCACGGCGGCGCGGAACATGGCATCGACATTGGCCGCCCGCTCGGCATAGCAGAGCAGCAGGCGGTCGCCGTAGTGGAGTTCGCGCCGCAGCGCGCGCGAGCGGCCGGCGCTCACGTCCGCTTCTCCGCCACCTCCGCCGGGCCGGGCTTGCCCGGCAGGATGGCGAGCCAGAGCGAGAGCACGGTGCAGAGCATGGCCATGGCCTGGAGCGGGCCCATCGGCTCGCCGAAGATGATGACGCCGGAGATGACGGCGACGATCGGCACGCTGATCGAGGACAGGCCGGCCACATGCGCGGGCACGCGGTCGACGATGGCGAACCAGGTGAGGGTGCCGAAGGCGATGGGGATGACGGCGATATAGAGCGTGACGAGGAGGTTGGTGAGGCCGGGCCATTCCCAGGGCTGCTCGTCGAGGAGGGCGGCGCCGAGCAGGATGGGCGGCACCGCCAGCGTCATCTGCCAGGCGGTGAGGCCGAGCTTCAGCCCGCCCCAGTCGGTGCGCTTCACCACCAGCGTGCCGATGGCCCAGGCGGCGGCGGCGAGGAGGCCCGCCGCGAGGCCGGTCGGCGCCCCGGCCAGCGCCCCGAAGGAAGGCAGCATGAGGAGCGCCACCGCGGCGGCGCCGAGGCCGAGCGCCAGGAGCATGCGGAGCGAGAAGCGCTGTTTCAAAAACAGCGCGGCGAAGAGGGCGAGCCAGAGCGGCATGGTGTAGCCCAGCACCGCGGCATGGCCCGAGGGCAGGTGGACCACGGCGAGCGCGGTGGCGATGAACCAGATGGTGATGTTGGTGAAGGAGGCGGCCAGCAGTGCCGGCCAGCGCCCGGCGGGCACGGCGAGGCGCTCGCCCCGGATCAGCGCGGTCGCCATCAGCACGGCGGCGGCGATGGAGACCACGGCGGCGCGGAACTGCCAGACGGTGAGCTCCTCCAGCACCAGGCGGAACAGCGGCCAGTTGGTGCCCCAGAGGAGCGTGAGCAGCACGAGCAGGATGAGCGCCTGGGTGCGCGAACGGAGTGCCACGGTGAGCGCGATTCCTTCCCTTGAGGGGCGGAGCCTAGCACCGCCCCGCCGCCCGCGCGAAGGGTGGCCGGGCGCATGCGGGCCATGTGCGCGCGAGGGGGCGCGGCCGGGCGGCCACGGCGGACGGTCCCGTTTCGTTTGTTTCGATTGATTTGTTTGCTACACTGGGCATCCGGCCATCGGATCGGCGGAGAGCGGCAGCATGAGCACCCCCAACGCGACGGTTCCTCCCACCGGACAGGACCGCGACCTGGCCCGCGCTTCCGGCCCGCGTCTCGCCTCGCTCGCCCGGTCGGGCCGGCCGGTGAACATACGGGTGCGCGCGGCGGGGGCGGAGGAGACGATCAGGCTGCCCGCCGGGGCGGTGAAGCTTCTGGCCGGCATTCTGGAAGACATGGGGGCGGGGCGCGCGGTGACGGTGGTGCCTTCCTCGGCGGAGCTGACCACCCAGCAGGCGGCCGAGTTCCTGAACGTGTCGCGGCCCTTCCTGGTGGGGCTTCTGGAGGAGAAGCGGATTCCCTTCCGCCGGGTGGGCCGGCACCGGCGCGTGCTGCTGGAGGACGTGGTGCGCTACAAGGAGGCGATCGACGCCGCGCGCCGCAAGGTGCTCGACGCCTTGGCGGCCGAGGCGCAGGAGCTCGACCCGGATTATTGAGCGGTGGCACGCGCAGTCGCGTTTCTCGACGCGTCCGTTCTCTATCCGGCGCCCTTGCGCGACCTTCTGCTGGAACTCGCCGTTTCCGATCTCTACCGCGCAAAGTGGTCGGATGCCGTCCCCGAGGAGTGGATCGACGCGCTCCTTCGCCAGCGCCTGCGCAATCCCCCGCGCAGCGCAGCGGATTATCTGGCGACCCTGAAGGCGCGCGAGCTTCCGGCCGTCGCGGCGGAGATCGCGCCCTATGCGGACTTCATCTGACACCGGCGGCCACAACGACGCACGCTTGTTCCGCACTTCAGAGTAGGCTGTCCCCGGGGACGCCCGGAGCCGGGCGGGGGAGAACGGGTTTGAGCCTTCTGGGCGGGGTGATCGATGCCGGCGTGAGCCGGGACCTTTCGATCGACGAGGAGATCTGCGTGCGCAGCGCCAACGTGGTGGCGCTGTCGCTCGTCGTCGTGTCGGTGGTGGGGATACCGTGCTGGTACCTGCTGGCGCGGTTCCCGGTGGCGGCGATGATCCAGCTGCTCTTCGGCATCGCCTATATCCTGGTGATCTATCTCAACGCCCGCGGCCGCCGCCTGGTCGGCCGCGTGGTGCTGGTGCTGACCTATGCGCTCAACTACGCCTTCAATTACGCGGTGATCGGCCCCGACGCGGGCGGGCGCGACTGGATCATCGTCATGCTGCTGGGCCCGGTGGTGTTCTTCACCAGCCGCGAGCGGGTGGCGGTGGCCGGCGGCTATGTCGCCATCGTGCTCGGCATCGTGCTGGGCGAGGTGCTGGTGGGCACCCAGGGCGCGCTCGCGCCGATGCCGGAAGTGCAGGAGAACATCTCGCGCATCGTGGTGGCGGTGATGGTGAGCGCCGTGCTGGTGCTCGGCTTCTATCAGTTCAAGCATGCGACGGTCATGGCGCGCGAGCGGCTGGCCCAGTCGCAGATGCGCATCGCGCAGCTTCTCGCCAGCGTCTTTCCCACCGCCATCGCCGCGCGGCTGCAGGAATCGAGCGAGCTGATCGCCGAAAGCCATGGCGAGGCGACCATCCTCTTCGCCGACATGACCGGCTTCTCCGCCCTTTCGAAGCGGCTGTCGCCGATCCACCTGGTGGAGATGCTGAACAACCTGTTCTCCCGCCTCGACCGCTGTGCCGCCGACCACGGCATCGAGCGGATCAAGACCATCGGCGACTGCTACATGGCGGCGACCGGCATCCTGCCCACGAAGAGCGAAGGTGCCAGCGCCGACCGCATGGCCGAATTCGCGCTCGCCGCCCTCATGATCGTGCGCGAGGTGGCGGCAACGATGAACCTGCCGATCGACATCCGCATCGGGGTCGCCACCGGTCCGGTGATCGCCGGGGTGATCGGGCGCGACAAGCCGGCCTTCGACGTGTGGGGCGATACGGTCAACCTCGCCAGCCGCATGGAGAGCCACGGCGCGGCCGGCCATATCCAGGTGTCGGAAACCACCTATTGGCGGCTTCGCGACCGCTTCGACTTCGAACCTCGCGGCGAGATCGCGTTGAAGGGCATGCCACCGTCGCAGACCTACCTGCTCTTGGGGCGGAAGGGGCATGAGCGGGCGGCGATGGCGTGAGCCGGGATGCCGGCCCTCGCAGAAATCATCCCGTCGGCTCGATCATCGGGAACCGGAAGCCGGCGGAGGCGTTCTCCGGCATGGCCCGAGGCTTCGTCCTGGAAGGGTCCAAGGGGACGGCCAGCGCATGGCGGACCGCCGGATCAGCACCGACTGGAACCTCGGCGCCGCGCGCGACGCGCGGCTGCGCCGCCTGCACGACTATTGGTTGGGCAAGCGCGACGGGCGGGCGCTGCCGACGCGGGCCGATATCGACCCGGTGGAGCTGCGCCTGTTGCTCGCCTATGTCTTCCTGGTCGATGTGATCGCGGGGAGGCCCCGCGACTATCGCTTTCGCCTGGCCGGCACGCATATCCGCGACTTCGCCGGCATGGAGGTGACCGGCAAGCGAATCCCCGAGGTTTTCCCGCCCGCCTTCGGCGACGAGGTGCGCCAGCACTGGGACGCGGCCATCGCCTGCGCGGCGCCGCTCCACTGCCAGGGCCGGCTCTGGACCGAGGATGCCGCGCACCTGCCCTGGGAAGGGATCGTCATGCCGCTCGGCGGACCCGGGGGCGGGGTGGCGATGTTGTTCGGGGGTTTCGTGGTCGAGGGGCGGTGAGGGCGGGCGGCGCTCAGCTGCGGAATCGCTGCTCCAGCCATTCCACCGCGAAGGCGCAGATTTCCGCCGCGGGAATCAGCAGCGACGGCGCCTCGCCCACCAGGCCCTCGGCGCCGCCTCCGGCGGCGACGAAGGCGCGGACGATCTCGGCGAAATAATCGTCGGCCAAGCCCGGCACCACGGGATCGGAAGTGTCGAACTCCTCGATCATGCGCCACTCCACACCCTCGGGCGTTTTCAGCGGCACCTCGTAACGGCGGATGCGCTTTCCCGGGATGCGGGCCAGGTGCTCGGCATGGTGCAGCAGCGTGATCGTGTCCCAGGGCGCGCCCAGCATCAGCACCTTGCCCCGCGCCTCCACCAGCCGGGCGAAGGGCGAGCCCTCGCCATAGCCGTAGTCGAGCGGGTGGCCTTCCGTGAACCAGGCGGCGCGGGCGCCGAGTGCGACGACCGAGGCGCCGGGATTGCCGCTGCGGCAGGCGCCCGGTGTGGTGCGCAGGAATTCGGGGAAGATGCCGTTGTCGCGGATGGCGCGCGAGGTGGCGGGATCGAAGGGCGGGATGTGCGGGCGCCATTCGGCGGGCACGCGGCCGGCGTCGTCGAGCAGATCGTCATAGGCGCCATCCCAATCGGCATAGGCGAGCACGGTGCCGCCCGGGCCGACGGCCTCGCGGAGCGCGCCGATCAGCGCGTCCGGCCCGTGCAGCAAGCGCCCGACCCGGCTCACCGCGGCGTGGACCATCACGGAATCGCTGGGGCGGAGGCCGAGATTCGAAAGTGGGGTGGCGAGGAGTGAGGAGTCGTACAAGTTGGAGACCGGGGTGTTCGTTACCGTTCCAGAGTTGCATCAAGCGGAGCTTGAGCGCATTAGGTGCCGCCTCGCGGTCGATTACAAAGTTTGGTGTGCAGCACCAACTTGCGAATTCGGATGTTGTGAGGCGGAATGTTTAATCTCTTGGTTTCAGGAGCGGGCGATTGGTGGGAGACTCCCCCTCTTACCAGCAGTGTGGATCGATTTAAGGAGTACAGCGGTACAGAAGCCGAAGCAGTCGACATCACCCGCCCTGAAACGTTGCGGCAGCTTCAGAACATTCCGACGCTTTTAATGTACGAAGCGGGAGCCGGTGGCCCGCACGCGCGGGTCGTTAGACATGGACGCATGCGCAATATCGTGCGGCGTGGACGCGAGTTGGTGTTTGAATTTGAACTCGACGCTCGCCATGCCTACCTAGACCGAGGCACGGTATTGAGTTTCGCCGCCGAATTGGGCATCGCGGAATTCGAAAAGCACCGAACCCATTGGGCCATTAAAGATGGGGCTCTACCTGCTGAATTATTAGAGACAGCTACTGCTGAGCGATTGCAACGGAGTGTCCGCATCGTCGCGGGCGAATACGTAGAGGCGCGTCGAGAAGGCAACCGCCACGAGGCTCGTGAGTTGGCGGATGAACTCGCTACATTTCCGCCTACATTGGAAAAGGCGTTGCTTCTGGTCCCGGCTCGAATTCTAGACGCCCCAACGCCGGAGCTTTATCCGATTTTGGGTATCGAGCCGCGAACGCCGGAAGGGCGTACTGCGCTTGTATCAGTTATGGCTCGCGATCGGGCGGAGCAAGAGCTGCCCGCAGATTGGCCCTACTCGCTAGCATGGTTTTTGAGCTTGTACGGTAGTCCGACTGAAAATGCCCGGCTTACAGCGGCAATGGATCAATGCGCTGCTGATTTGAGAGAGCTCGGGGCCGCTGATTTGGCTGCAACAAGTATAGTCGAGCGCATTGGATATGCGCTTTGGCGTAGTTCTCGGAGTGCGGCCGTGGCTGGTCGCCTTCGACGGGAGATCGCTGTGTTGACGGACCGGCTTTCGCGTCGCCAGCACGAAACCGGCTTTTGGCATGCGGAGAGAGATGGTGTTTCGGTTCCTGGTGTTCGGGTAACCGCTCTAGTGACAGTGGCGCTGCAGCGTCTTGGAGATGACCGCTTCCATGGAGCGATCAAGGTCGCCGTTGGTTGGCTAATTTCGCAACGGCTCCCGGAAGTTGGTGCGCTCCCTCGGTTCGAGGGCGACGCTGCTCCTGATGCTGTTGCGACGGTTCTCGCCATGGAGGCTATTCGACGTTCTGATGTGGCCAGGGAATTGCCGCATGTTCTGGAAGCAGGCGACGCTTGGCTTGTTTCGGGCCAGACAGTGCTTGGTGGTTGGCAGGCTGAGCCATGGTCAGAGGATTTCGTCGCCGCGGTCATATTGGAGTACCTCGCGCGACAGAGTGAAATATTGCCCCAAGTTGACGGCTTTCTGCTTATGGCGCGCGACTTTTTTCGCAAGGCAGAAGAGCTGCGGCTTGAGGGCGGAGCCAACAACCGCCGGCTGGCTGCCATCGCTACTGTCCACGCCGTAGAGATGTTCTTGTACGGTTTGTTCGAAGGGCGCGAGGATCTCGCGCTCTCAGCGTTCAAAGAAAATGGGACAGAGACACTAGGGCCTCGCGAGGCGCTTAGGGCATTGCAGGAGGCGTTGCAGCGTCTTGGCACAATAGCACCACCTCAGCGGCTATCGCACCGCGACAACATTAGTTCTCTCATCGGTCGGCGAGATGGAATTATTCATCGTGCACACGAAATTAGCGAAGCCGAACTTGACGATGGAATTCGTCATGTTCGGAGATTCATTCAGCGCTACGGTCGCGAGCTTTTGAAACTCGATCTTCTTCAATGAATATTTCGACATGCTTTCATCACCGTGCATCTGGGCGATGACGCTATCGGCGAAATCGTCCCCCGCGTCGATCAGCGCGAGGTCCGCTTCGGCCGCCGAGCGGTTCGTCCCCGCGTTCTCGGCATCGATCAGGCCGCGAAGCATCCTCGCGGACGTCGATCTGTCTATCAATCGCCTATTCTGACGATTTTCTGTCGAAGTAGGCGCTTAGAGTGTATAGTACGCCTGCCTCGGAAGAGGGTTTGCCGAAGTGCTGTACCGCCTCGAAATCCAGAATTTCTATTCGATCCTGCAGCGTCAGGTGATCGACCTGCGGGCGGCGGAGAACGCGCCCGACTTGTCGGAGCGTCTGGCGCCCATCTGGAGCGGGTCGGCGGAACGGGCGCCGAAGGTGGTCGCGCTGTTCGGGCCGAACGCGTCCGGCAAGTCGAACGTGCTGCGCGCGCTGTCTTTCGTCGCCTGGTTCGTCCGGGACAGCTTCCAGATGAAGCCGGACGGATGGCTGCCGTTCCAGCGCTTCCTCGCGCCCGAGGCGGCGGGCGAACCGACCGTCATCGCGATCGAATTCGGCGGCCCGGCCGACCCTTCGGCGGAAGCGGGCACCGGCACGGTCTCCTGCCGCTACGCCTATGAGGTGAGCTTCGGCGGCCCGGCGGATCGGCCGCCGCATGTGCTGGCCGAGTCCCTGCACTATTGGCCGAGCGCCGCGGGGCGGCGCGTGCGCCTGTTTCGGCGGGATGCCGAGGGCGGCGTAGCCGGCGGCTCCGCCTTCCCGCTCGGCGGCTATCGGCAGGCCCTGGCGAAAGTGCTGCGGCCGAATGCCAGCGTCGTCTCCACCCTGGCACAGCTCGACCATCCGCTGGCCGCCCGGCTGCGCGCGGCGGCGGGCGATGTCACGACCAATATCCTGCTGGAGAAGCAGGACATCGGCGATGACGTGATGGCGCGGCACTATGCGGGCGATGCGCCGCTGCTGGGCCGCCTCAACCGATCGCTGGAACGCCTGGACCTCGGCATCCAGGGGATGCGCATCCAGCCGGGCGCGCAGGGACCCATCGCCCTGTTCGATCACGAAGGGCTGGCCGGGCCGCTGGTCGCTCCGTCCGAAAGCCATGGCACGCGCCAGTTCGTGAAGCTGTTTCCGTATCTGGATCGGGCACTCGCCACAGGTGGCGTCGCGGTGATCGACGAACTCGATCTCGCGATCCATCCCCTGGTGCTGCCCGAACTGCTGCGCTGGTTCCACGACCCCGGCCGCAATCCGCACGACGCCCAGCTGTGGATGACCTGCCAGAACGCTTCGCTCCTCGAAAACCTGATCAAGGAGGAGGTGCTGTTCTGCGCGAAGGATGCGAAGGGGCGCACGCGCGTCTATCGCATGGCCGATATCCAGGGTGTCCGCCGCGACGCGAACTACTATCGCAAGTATCTCGGCGGCACCTATGGCGCGGTTCCGCATCTGGGATGAGGCGCCGGCGACCCTTCATCCCGCCGCGACGGCGCATCTTCCTCGGCTGCGAAGGCGCCAGCGAGCAGGGCTATGGCACGCTGTTGCAGCGCCTGATCGAAGAACGCCGCCAGGATATCCATCTCGAAACCGTTCTGCTGCAGCCGGGGGCGGGTGATCCGCTGTCGCTCGTCCTGCGGGCGCAGCGCCACATGGCCGACGATCGCGGCAGGCGCGGGGTTGCTTACGAGATCCGCGCGCTGCTGCTCGATGCCGATCGAAGGGGCCAGTCTCCCGAGCGCGACGCCGAGTTGCAGCGCATCGCCGTTGCGGTCGGCCTCCGCCTGATCTGGCAGGTGCCCAGCCACGAGGCGCTGCTGCTGCATCACCTGGAGGGCTGCGAGGGGATGCGGCCCGCGACATCGCTCCAGGCCGAAGCCGAGCTCCGGCGGCGGTGGCCCAATTACGAGAAGGGGATGACGGCGATGCAGCTGCAGCGCCGTATCGGATGGCCGGATGTCGAGCGGGCCTGCCGGGTCGAGCGCGACCTCGCGCTGTTCATCGCGGCGCTGGAGCGGCCCTGATTCTCGCGGAAGCCGGCACTCCACAGCCGCCCGCACCGAAAATCCCCCACCCCCGCGCAAGCGCTTCGCGTATCGGGCATCGCGATTCTATACTGACCCCCGGGACGAGACGCGAACGGGTCGACAGCCGCCCGCGCCAGGTGCGCGCGGCACAGGGAACGATTGGAATCGGGCATGACGGATTTACGCTATCTGGCGCCGCGCAGCTTGGACGAGGCGGTCGGCGCCTTCGCCGCCGCGGGCGCGGCCGGGCGCATCCTGGCCGGGGGCACCGACCTTCTGGTGCAGATGCGCGCGGGCGTCGCGCGGCCGGGGGTGATCGTCGACATCAAGAAGGTGCCCGAGCTGATGGGCATCGAGGCCCTGGCGGATGGCGGCTTCCGCTTCGGCGCCGCCGTCTCCGGCGCGCGGCTGGCCGAGCATGCGGGCTTCGCCCGGGCCTGGCCCGGCGTGCTGGAGGCGATCAACCTGATCGGCTCCAAACAGGTGCAGGGCCGCGCCTCGGCCGGCGGCAATCTCTGCAACGCCTCTCCCGCCGGGGATGCGGTGCCCGCGCTGGTCGCCGCCCGCGCCACCGTCACGCTGCAGGGGCCGAAGGGCCGCCGCGAGCTGGCGGTGGAGGCGGTGCCGGCGGGGCCCGGGCGCACGAATTTGCTGCCCGGCGAAATCCTGGTCGGCTTCACCCTGCCGGCGCGGCCGAAGGGGGGCGGGGATGCTTACCTCCGCATGATTCCGCGCACCGAGATGGATATCGCCGTGGTCGGCTGCGGCGTGGCGCTGACGATGCAGGACGGGGTGTGCACCGCCGCGCGGGTGTCGCTCGGCGCCGTGGCGCCCACCGTGCTGGTGGTGGAGGCGGCGGCCAAGGCGCTGGTGGGCAGCCGGCTGGATGCCGCGGCACTCGATGCCGCCGCGGCCGCCTGTTCCGCCGCCTGCCGGCCGATCGACGACAAGCGCGGCACCATCACCTATCGCACCCGGGTTGCCGGCGTGCTGTGTCGCCGGGCGGTGGCCATCGCGGCCGACCGCGCCCAGGCGAAGTGACGAACAGAGGGGATTTCGCTTCATGGCCAAAGTTCATGTCACCGCCACCGTCAACGGCGAACCGGCGGAGTTCCTGTGCGAGCCGGGCGACACCATGCTGGACGCGCTGCGCGGGCCGCTCGGCCTCACCGGCTCGAAGGAGGGCTGTTCGTCGGGCGATTGCGGCGCCTGTTCCATCACGCTGGACGGCCGCCTCGTCTGCGCCTGCCTGATGCTGGCGGCGGAGGCCGAGGGGGCCGAGATCCGCACCATCGAGGGGCTGGCGCAAGGGGAGACGCTGCACCCGCTGCAGCGGAAGTTCCTGGAGATGGCGGCCCTTCAATGCGGCATCTGCACCTCGGGCATGCTGGTCGCCTCGGACGTGCTGTTGAAGCGCAACCCGGAGCCCAGCGAGGAGGAGGTGCGCTTCTGGCTTGCCGGCAACCTCTGCCGCTGCACCGGCTATGACAAGATCGTGCGCGCGGTGCTGGAAACCGCCGCCGAAATGAGGGGAGCCTCAGCTTGAACGACATGTCCGACAACAAGTGGATCGGCAAGTCCACCATCCGCCCCGACGGCGTCGACAAGGTGACGGGGCGCGCCGCCTTCGCCGCCGATACCAGCATGCCCGGCATGATCTGGGGCAAGGTGAAGCGCAGCCCGCACGCGCATGCGCGCATCGTCTCGATCGACACCTCGAAGGCGCTAGCGCTGCCCGGCGTGAAGGCGGTGGTGACGGCGGCCGATATCGTCGACTTCCCGGTGGGGAAGTCGGTCATGCTCGGCATCCAGGACATGCGCTGGATGTGCCGGAACGTGATGGCGCGCGAGAAGGCGCTGTTCCCGGGCCACCCGGTGGCGGCGGTGGCGGCGACGACCGAGGCGATCGCGGCCCAGGCCTGCGAGCTGATCACGGTCGAATACGAAGTGCTGCCCTTCGCCATCGAGATCGACGATGCCATCCGCCCCGGCGCGCCGATCCTGCACGACTTCATGACCTATGAGGGCAAGCCCTCCAACATCGCCGGGCGGCAGGAGGCGAAGAAGGGCGATATCGCGAAGGGCTTCGCCGAGGCCGAGGTGGTGATCGAGCGGAGCTTCACCACGCGGCCCGTGCACCAGGGCTATATCGAGCCGCATGCCTGCCTGGTCAGCGTGGGGGCGGATTCGAAGACCACGATCTGGAGCTCGAGCCAGGGGCAGTTCATGGTCCGCGCCATGACCTCGCTCCTGACCGGCATCGCGCAGAGCGACATCCGCGCCATTCCGGCGGAAATCGGCGGCGGCTTCGGCGGCAAGACCATCGTCTATCTGGAACCGCTCGCCACCCTGCTGGCGAAGAAGTCGGGCCGGCCGGTGAAGATGGTGATGACGCGCGAGGAGGTGATGCGCGCCACCGGGCCCACCTCGGGCTCGAAGAGCACGGTGAAGATCGGCGCCATGAAGGACGGGCGCATCGTCGCCGCGCATGGCGCCTTCCACCTGCAGGCGGGCGCCTTCCCGGGCTCGCCCATCCGGGGCGCCGTGGGCTGCAGCTTCTCGCCCTACGACATCCCGCATGTGCTGTCGGAAGGCTTCGACGTGGTCTCCAACCGCTCGAAAGTCGCCGCCTACCGCGCGCCGGGCGCGCCGATCGGCGCCTATGCGGTGGAATGCGTGATCGATGAACTCGCCGACGCGCTGAAGATGGACCCGCTGCAGCTGCGGCTGAAGAACGCGGCCAAGCAGGGCACGCAGGCGGCGCATGGCCCGGTCTTCCCGCGCATCGGCTATGTCGAGACGCTGGAGGCGGCGATCGGCAGCGATCACTACAAGGCGCCACTGGGCAAGCGGCAGGGGCGCGGCGTCGCCTCGGGCTTCTGGTTCAACGCCGGGGGTGAATCGAGCGCGCAGGTCAACATCACCGAGGACGGCAACGTCGTCGTCACCACCGGGCATCCCGACATCGGCGGCAGCCGTGCCGCCATCGCCAATATCTGCGCCGAGCTCCTCGGCATCGACTATCGCCGCGTCTCCGTGCTGATCGGCGACACGGCGACGGTGGGCTTCTCCAACCTCACCGGCGGCAGCCGGGTGCTGTTCGCCTCGGCCATCGTGGTCACGCAATCGACCGAGAGCATCATCCGCACGCTCCGCGAACGCGCCGCCGCGATCTGGAAGATCGACCCCGAGGCGGTGAAATGGGAGAACGGCGCCGCCTATCCCGTCAGTCCCAATGCCGGCGACTTCGCGCCGCTGACCCTCGCCGATCTCGCGGCCCGGGCGCCGATGATGGGCGGGCCGATCGGGGCGGGCGTGCAGCTCAACACGCAAGGGGCCGAGGGCGGCTTCGGCACGCATATCTGCGACGTCGAGGTGGATCTCGACCTCGGCATCGTGCGGGTGGTGCGCTACACCGCGATCCAGGATGTCGGCCGGGCCGTGCATCCGGCCTATGTCGAAGGCCAGCTGCAGGGCGGCGTGGCCCAGGGCGTGGGCTGGGCCTTGAACGAGGAATACATCTACACCAAGGACGGCAAGGTCGATAATCCGGGCTTCCTCGACTACCGCATGCCGGTCTGCTCCGACCTGCCGATGATCGACACCATCCTGGTCGAAGTGCCGAATCCGAAGCACCCGCAGGGGGTGAAGGGCGTGGGCGAGGTGCCGCTGGTGCCGGTCATGGCCGCCATCGCCAATGCCGTGCACGACGCCATCGGCAAGCGCTTCTATGCGCTGCCGATGTCGCCGCCGAAGGTGCTGGAAGGCCTGGAGATGGCACAGGCGGCGGAGTAACGCTCCGGCCGGGGGCGCTCAGGCGCCCTCGGTCGGGATGTTCACCACCGCGCCGCAATGCTTGCAATGCACCGCGTCGGGGTCGTGGCGCGACAGGCCGCATTCGGTGCAGGCGACATGCACCTTGCTCGGGCGGATGATCGCCTGGGCCAGCTTCAGGAACAGCGACACGCCGACGATCATGACGACGACGGCGAGGAGGCGGCCGCTCTCGCCCACCAGGACGATGTCGCCGAAGCCGGTCGTCGTCAGCGTGCTGACGGTGAAATAGAGCGCGTCGGTGAAGGTGTTGATGTCGGGATTCCGATTCACCTGCGCCTCGTAGATGATCGACGAGGTGACGAAGAGGAAAATCACCAGATTGACCGCGCTCGAGATCAGCTCGCCCCGCTCGGCCAGCCGGCGGTTCCGCCGCTTCGCCTGGCGCACGATCCACAGCATCCGGAACAGGCGCATCGCCCGCAGCACGCGCAGGAAGGCGAAGCTGCCGGTCAGCGTCGGAATCAGCAGCGAGACGATGATGATGATGTCGAGCAGCGTGCTCGGTTTCCGCAGGAAGGCGAGGCGCTTGCGCTCGGCGATGGTGCGGCCGGCAAGTTCCACGAGGATCAGCGTGCCGATCACGGCATCGACCACGGTCACCCAGGGCGCGGGCGGCACGAAAGTCAGTACGATGAAGATCAGCACCGTCGCGATGTCGAAGGCGAAGAAGGCGAGCTGGAGGTCTTCGTTGTCGTAGAGGCGGCGCAGCGCGCCGACGAACTCGCTCTCCGGCCGCGGGCTCGCCGTGCGCTCGCCGCTCACAGGAAGCGCGGGTTCGGCGCCATGCCCAGCAGGTGCTGGCCCACCGTCTCGAAATGGCTGGCGCGGGCCTGGATCTGCTGGCTGATGGCGTGCATGTCGCGGAAGCGGCGCTCGAAGGGGTTCCTCTCGAAGATCGCCGTGGCGCCCGCCTCCTGGTAGATCTCCTCCACCAGCTCGCGGCAGGTCTGGATGGCATAGGTGGCGGCGAGGCGGATCGAGACCTTGCGCTCGGTATCGATGTCGGCGCCGGCTTCGGCCGCGGCCCAGGCCTCGCGCAGGCCCTCCAGCAGCAGGCCGCGGGCGGCGCGCCAGCGCGCCTCGGCGCGGGCGATCAGGCTCTGCACCACGGCGCTGTCGCGGAGCGCGCGGGTGCCGAGCGTCGGCGTCTTCGCCCTGGCGAGATCGATGAACGCATCCAGCATGCCGCGGGCCACGCCCAGCGCCACCCCGGCGAAGCCCGAGGCGTAGAGATGCGTGGTGCCGAAGCGGTAGAGCGTCCCCTGCGTCTGCCGCTCCCCGGGGATGTCGCGGCGCACGGTGTAGTCCTCGGGCACGAAGAGGCCGGTGACGGCGTAGCTGTCGCTGCCGGTGCCGCGCAGGCCCATCACCTGCCAGTCGTCGGTGATGCGGGCCAGTTCGCGGCGGAACAGCATGGTGCGTTCGATCGGGGCACCGGTCTCCTCGGCGCGCAGGCTGCCGTCGCGCTCCAGCACCTTGCAATGCCCGCCCAGCCAGCTGCTGTGCCGGCTGCCGCTGGCGAAATGCCACAGCCCGCTGACGCGATAGCCGCCGTCGACCGCCTCGGCCGTCGATTGCGGCCCCATGCCCCAGGACAAGACGGCGCGCGGATTCGCGCCCCAGATCTCCTCGGCGATGGCGGGCTTCACATAGGCGGCGGCCATGGAACAGCCCGAGCCCTGGCCGATGCACCAGGCGGTGCTGGCATCCTCGCGCGCCACCGCCATCATCATCTCGACGAAGGCGTGCGGCGGCGCCTCTTCGCCGCCGAAGCGGCGCGGCAGGAGCGTGCGGAACAGCCGCTCGGCATGCAGCGCGTCCAGGAGTTCGGGGGTGAGCGCGCGTTCCGCCTCCACCCGCGCCGCCGCCGCCGCGATCAGGGGTGCGATCCGCGCGGCGCGGACGGCGGGCGTATCCGGCGCCGTCCCGGTCTCTCCCGCGTTCATGCCACCCCCTCCCTCACGACAGCGACAGTTCGCGATAGCCCTCGGACGCCACGCGGTCGCAGCGTTCGCGATAGGCCGGCGCGCTGCCGCTGTAGCGGGCGATGATGCGCCTGTCCTTGCCCTCGACATTGGTGTTGACGCCGGTGAACCAGGAATTCACCTCGTTCGACAGGAGCCCGGCCGAGGAGGCCCGCACCGTCGCCATCCAGTCGGCGACGCCCTCCGGGCTCGCCTCGATGCGGGTCAGGCCATGCGCCCGCATATGCGCCATCAGGCCGCTCACCCAGTCGACCGCGTATTCGATGCTGCGCGGAATATTGCCCAGTACCGCATGCGGGCCCAGCAGCATCAGCATGTTGGGAAACCCCGAGACCGTCATGCCGACGAAGGTCTCCGCGCCGCCGGCCCATCTGTGCCTCAGCCGCTCGCCGCCGATGCCCCGGATGTCGATCCGGTCGAAGGCGCCGGTCAGCGCATCGAAGCCGGTGGCGTAGATGATGATGTCGAAAGGCTCTTCGCCGGCGCTGGTCCTGATGCCGGTCTCGGTGATGGCCTCGATCGGGGTCTCGGTGAGGTCGACCAGGGTGACGTTCGGCTGGTTGTAGACCTCGTAGTAGCGGGTCTCGAGCGGCACGCGCCGGGTGCCGAAGCCGTGGTTCTTCGGAATGAGCTTCTCCGCCACCGCCGGATCCTTCACCCGCGCGCGGATCTTGCGGGCGACGAAATCCGACAGGGCGGCATTGGCCCGCGCGTCGGTCAGGATGTCCTTGAAATTGCCGACCCAGATGCCGAAACCGGGTTCGCCGTACAGTTTCTCGAAGAAGGCTTCACGCTCCTCCGCGCTCACCTCGAAGGTGCCGCGCGGATCGGCGGTATGCAGGAAGCAGGCGAAGGTCTCCCGGCAGCGGGCGAAGATCTCGGGATAGCGGCCGCGGATCTCCTCCATCGCGTCGGCGTCGATGGGCGCATTGTGCAGCGGCGCGCACCAGTTGGGCGTACGCTGGAAGACGCTGAGATGGGCGGCCGTCTTCGCCACTTCCTGGATCGTCTGCACGCCGGTGGCACCGGTGCCGATCACCGCCACGCGCCTGCCCTCGAAAGAGACCGGCTCGCGCGGCCAGCGGGCGGTATGGCAGGACAGGCCCTTGAACCGGTCGATCCCTTCTATGCGGGGCAGCGTGAAGGCGGAGAGCGGCCCGATGGCGGTGATCAGGAAGCGCGCGGTGGTGCTGGTTCCGTCTTCCAGGGTGATGGTCCAGGCAAGCGCCGCCTCGTCCCAGCGGGCGGCGGTGACGCGCGCCTCGAAGGTGATGTCGCGGTAGAGGTCGAATTTGGCCGCGACATGATTCAGATAGCGCAGCGTCTCAGGCTGCGGGGCGAAATGCTCGGACCAGTTCCATTCCCGGAGCAGGTCCTCGGAGAAGGAATAGCCGTAGGAATAGCTCTCCGAATCGAAGCGCGCGCCGGGATAGCGGTTCCAGTACCAGGTACCGCCGACGCCGGTGCCGGCCTCGAACACCCGCACCCGCATCCCGAGCTGGCGCAGGCGATGCAGCTGGTACAGGCCCGAGATACCCGCGCCGATGATGACGGCGTCGAAGTCGGCCCGCTCCGTGCTCATGTTTCCTCCGCACCACTGTCGGCAGTGATGCTCGGGGATGGTGCGGTCCGTGTAAACGCTTTTCCACGGATCATGGTCCCCGATCGGGCGCGTCCCGGGCGGCGGAGAGCCTGTCCGGGATCGCGTGACACCGAGGCCGGACGATCGGCGGCCGTCCGCGTGGTATCGTCCTTCGCGACAGCGCATGGAGGGCGCGGTGGGTGCGACGACATCGGCGACGATCGACGAACTCGGCTTCCCCGATCCGCCGCACCGGATCTGGCAGAGCAGGCCGCGGGCGGCACTGCTCGTGGGTTATCTCGCAGTGGGGTTCCTCTTCCTGATCGGCGCCGGCCTTCTGCTGGGCTATTTCGGCCTCGACAGGACTGGACGGACAATATTGGTCGATACGGCGCTCGCCCTCGGGCTCGGCCGGTCCCTGCCGGAGGCCGAGGTTCGGCTCGGGGAGTGCGTCTACAAAGGGACCCGCGCCGGCAGCCGCCTGCCCGGCTTCTGGCGCTGTCCGGTCACCGTCTCGACGGGTGCGGAGCGGATCGATCTCACCGTCGAGCAGTCCTCGAAGCTGGAGGGTACATCGCCGCGCGGTGCCGGGCGGATCGTCGGCCAGGTCGGCGTCTACTGGCCCCCGGGCGTGCTCCTCGCACGCTGGTGGAGCACCGCCATCCTGCTGATGACCGGCTTCGGGCTGATCGGCCTTTCGGTCATGTTCTTGCGCTGGTCCTCCGGCGCTTGGCGCCTGGCGCGTGTCAGGCGGGGCAAGGCCTGCGTCGTCGACCTGCTGACCTGCGAGGGCCGGCCCGGTTTCGCTTTCCTCGATGCGGCCGGCCGCCGCCGCTTCGATCGCGCACAGCGGAATACAAAGCCGCTGATACTGGACAGCCTGATGACATCCGGAGTCGCGCTCGTTTCGGGCCGCACGGCGGTGCTGCTGGACCTCGGCCTCCTGCCGCTGGAACTGGACGGGCCGCCGCGGGCCGATGTCCTGGCGCGGATCGCCGCCGTGCAGCATCGCAGCCGGATTCGTCCGCTGCTGGCGCCGCAGCCGGGCGACCCGCCCTCGCTGCAGGGACGGATCGACCGGATCGAGCGGGGCCTGTCGGACCGGCCCGACGCAGCCGGGCTCGGCCGGCTCTACGACGAGGCCTGGCGGCTGATCTGGGACGGCAACGATGCCGACATCGCCCGCCGCGCGATCGCCGCGCGCGAGGAGATCGCCCGCCGGCTCGGGCCGGCCGCCACCCTCGAGGCGCTCCTGGCCTGCCGCCGCCGCTATGCCTGACGGGCGCCGCGCCCGTCAGCTGAACCATTCCGCCCGGTCGCGGCGGAACAGGTCCTTGATGTAGTCCCACATGGCCCGGGTGCGGGCGTTGCGGTTGGTTTCCGAATGCGAGATCAGCCAGATCGGCAGGTCGCAATCGATCGGCACGTCGAGGCGCACGAGGTTGGGGGCGGTGTATTTCGAGAACAGCGGCAGCAGCCCGATGCCGCGGCCGTCGCCCACCGCATGCATGAAGGCGACCGACGAATTGGTGCGGAACACCACGCCGGGATCGCGTTCCAGGAAGTCGCGCCACAGCGGCAGGGTCAGGTACTGCGAATGGTCGATGATGCGGTGCTGGCGGCCGACTTCCTCCAGCGATTTCGGATGTCCGTGCTCGGCGATGTATTGCGGCGAGCAGTAGAGGCCGAAGCGCATCAGGCCGACGTTTATGCCGACCAGCTTCGGGTCGGTCGGCCGGGCCAGGCGAATGGCGATGTCGGCCTCACGCGAAGCGAGGTCCAGCACCGCGTTCCCGGTCAGCACCTCGACCACCACCTTCGGGTAGCGGTGCTGGAAGTCGACCAGGCGGGGTGTCAGCCAGAAGCTGCCGATGCCTTCCGTCGCGGCGACCCGCACCCCCCCCTGCTGGTCCTGGTCGACGCCGGCGAGCAGACGCTCGACCTGCGAGGTGAGCTGATCGATCGATTCGACATGGATCAGGATCTCCTGTCCCGCCGGGGTCAGGTACATGCCGTCGAACCGCCGGTCGAAGAGCTTGGCCCCCGTCCGCTCTTCCATCGCATGCAGGCGCCGGCCGATCGTCGTCTGCGTCGTCTTGAGCAAGGCCGCGGCGCGCGTGAAGCTGCCGGTGCGCCCGACGGCGAGGAAGAACCGCAAATCGTCCCAGTCGCCGAGATAGCTCTGAGATATGCGTTTTTGCACTTTGCTTGCACGCATTCTAGGGACCTCCCACCCACGGCGACGATGTTACCCTGATGCCCTCGCTGATGGAAACAGTCAGGAAGGGTGCGCCAAATGACAAAAAAGCGTGATCCAATGCGGGTTGTCGTCTGGGTTCAGGACAACAGGTCGCTCGCCCTGTCGATTCTGGTCGCCGGCATCTTGTATTTAAGTTATGCAGCAGTGCATGAGGCTTGGTTGAACCCCAGCCTGCTTCTGGTGGCCGTGTTCGTCGGCCTGCACCTGCCGGACTATTCGCGCATCTCCAACCGGATCGAGGAGGTGCTGCAGCACAGGAGCGGCACGCTGACGCTCGGGCGGCTCGGGCGCTTCGCCTTCCAGTTCGCCTTCAACGCGACCGTCTTCGCGCTCTTCCTCAAGGGCGGGGTGCTGCCGGCGGAAGGCTTCGTCGGCATCGGCGGCGTGCTGGCCGCGGCGGCCGTCACCACGGTCGCTTCCCAGGGCATCCAGTATGCCGGGCAGATGGCCTATCGCTACGGCTATGGCCATCCCGACACCAACGTGCTGGTCGGCCTCGCCTTCAACGTCTTCCTGGCCGCCGTCGCGACCGCCGGGCTGCCGCTCGCCCAGCAGATATTCCTTCTCACCGGCCTCGTCTTCGGCGGCTTCGTCTTCGGCTGGGGCGTGTTGTCGGACCTGCGCGCGGTGATCCATCCGACGGGCGGCATCGCCGTCTTCTTCGGCACCTTCAACCCCTTCCATGTCGGCCATCTCGGCCTGGTGAAGCGGGTGATCGAGGAGCGGGGCGTCGAGAAGGTGGTCATCCATCCGACCATCCTGCCGCGCTTCCACGCCGATGCGCTGGCCCGAGGGGAGATCCGCGTCGCCCGGGTGGAAGAGGGGCTGCAGGTCTACGAGCTGACCGACAAGGCCGATCCGAAGGTGAACTACTTCCCCACCGGCAACCGCTTCTTCGCCCCCGAATGGCGGCGCGACATGATCGAACTCGCCATCGCCGATGCCGGCCTGTCGGACAAGGTGGAGGTCGCCTTCATGCCGCAGATCTATGCCGATCGCGGCTTCCGCGGCGTGTTCCGGGAGATCCGCCGGCAGAATCCGGGCAAGCCCATTCACGGCGTCCACGGTAGCGACTTCGGCGCCATGCTGGTCCGCACCATCATGGACGAATCGGGCTGGCACTATCCCTTCCCGGTGGTCCGCAAGGGCGAGATTTCCGCCACCGCCATCCGCGCCGGCGCACAAGGCATGACGACGCCGAGCGTCACCGCCGCGCTCGCGGCACTGCGCGGCCCTCAATCCATGGCTCCGGCCGAGTGAGAAGGAGACGAAACGATGTTCAATCCCACCGCACGCGCCGAACCCACGATCAGCATCGACGTGGTCCGCCGCTTCGACGATCTCACCCAGGTCTTCGTGCTGCGCGGCCTGGTCTTCGGGGCCGAACAGTCATGCCCCTATGACGAGGAGTTCGACGGCAACGACTTCTCCGCCACGCATCTGATCGCCCGTGTCGACGGCGAGCCCGCCGGCACCTTCCGCATCCGCTGGTTCGCCGATTTCGCGAAAGCCGAGCGCGCGGCCGTGCGCCCCGAGTTCCGCCGCTACGGCATCTGCCGGAAGATGACCGACTTCGCCGCCCGCATGGCGGCGCGCAAGGGCTATCACCGCCTCTACGGCACCGCCCAGCTGCGCGTGCTGGACTACTGGCGCAGCCTCGGCTTCGAACCGCTCGAGAAGCCGCGTTTCGCCTTCTCCGACCACGAATACGTGCCGATCGTCCGCCAGCTGGCGCCGGAACCCGCGCCGCTCGGCGAATACACGCCCGATCTGGTGCTGAACCGGCCCGAGGGCGACTGGGACCGCCCGGGCGTGCTCGACCGCTCGGCCGTTCGAACCACGGTCGAACAGGTCGCCCGTACGCCGGAACTCGCCGCTGTTGCCCGCTAACCGCTCGATCGGCGGCGCCCGGTCCGGGCGCCGCCGCTGGGCTGCTGCTTCGGACGGATCAGGGCCGCGCCCAGCCGGTCGAGGAAGGCGGCCCAGTCCCTTCGGAAGCTTTCATCGCCGGTTGTCCGCCCGGTCACCATGCGCGTGATCTGCGGGAAGGTCAGCGGATAGGTGGCCAGCGCGAAGTAGGCGAGCTGCACCATCTCGATACTGGCTTCCGCCGGTAGTTCCGACTGCGCAAGCCGTGCCGCCAGTGCCTCCCGCTGCGCTTTGAGGCTGGCTTCGCGCCGGGGTTGACGGGTGATGCGCCGGCTCGATGGATAGGCGGCCGCCTCCCAGGTGAGGAAGCGCAACCACATCGTCTCGTCGAGCGCCGCGCGGAATCTCTGCGAGAAGATCGCCTGAGGCGGCCCATCGGCTCCGGCGACACTGATCCTTTCCTGGATTCGCTGCTCGACGATCTCGTCGAACAGCGCCTCCTTGCCGGCGAAGTAGTGATAGAGCAGCTGCTTGCTCAGCCCGGCGCGCCGGGCGATGCCCTCGATGCGGGCTCCGGCGTAGCCATGGGCGGCGAATTCCGCGGCGGCGGCGGCAAGAATCTTTTTTCGCGTCCGCTCCGCATCCCTGATTTCGCCCAAGATCCCAGCCTCCATCACCCAATCCGGGATTTCTTATAACTGACCATTTGTAAAATACCAGGCGCCGCCCTATCCTCGTTTCCATTGAGGGGCCGGAGGACGCATGCAGCGGCGGGATGAAGCGATCGGCATCACACTCCAGGTCAACGGCGAGGCGCATCGCCTGAGCGTCGCTCCCTGCGCCACCCTGCTCGAGGTGCTGCGCGAGGATCTCGGCCTCACGGGCACCAAGAGAGGCTGTGACATGGGTGCCTGCGGTGCGTGCACGGTGCTGATCGACGGCCGGCGGTCGAACGCCTGTCTCAGCCTCGCGGTGATGCAGCAGGACCGCGACATCCGCACCATCGAGGGCCTCGCCGGCGAAGAGGCGCTGCATCCGCTGCAGCAGGCATTCATCCTTCACGACGCGTTGCAATGCGGCTACTGCACGCCCGGGCAGATCATGTCGGCGCTGGGCCTGCTCGCCGAAGGGCGGCCCTGTGATCCGGACAGCATCGCCGAGTTCATGAGCGGCAATCTCTGCCGTTGCGGCGCGCATCCGAACGTGATCGCGGCCATCGCCGCCGTCGCGGCAGGCGGCTGACCATGCAGCCCTTCGCCTATTCCAGGCCCGAAGGTCTTGAGGCCGCGCTCGCCGCCGCCACTCCAGAATGCGCCTTCGTCGCCGGCGCGACGGATTTCCTGCCGCTGTGGAAGGCCGGCATCGCGTCGCCGCATCGGGTGATCGACATCAGCCGCCTGCCGCTCGCGGGGATCGAGGGTTCCGGCGGCCAATTGCGCATCGGCGCCCTCGCGCGCATGGGCGATGTGGCGGACAATCCGCTGGTCCGAAGCGACTGGCCGGTTCTGGCGTCGGCGCTTCTGGCCAGCGCTTCGCCGCAGGTCCGCAACGCCGCCACCGTTGGCGGCAACCTGATGCAGCGTACCCGTTGCGTCTATTTCCGCGGGATTGAACTGCCCTGCAACAAGGCGCGACCGGGTTCGGGCTGCGGTGCGATCGGGGGAGAGAACCGGCTGCATGCGATTTTCGGCGGCAGCGAGCGCTGCGTCGCCACGCATGCTTCCGATCTCGCCGTCGCTCTGGTCGCCCTGGACGCGCAAATCGGCCTGCGCAGCCGAGGCGGCGATCGGCAGATGCGGCTGGAGGAATTCTACCGGCTGCCGGGCGACACGCCGGAGCGCGAGACGGCCCTTCGGCCGGGCGAGATGATCCTTGCCGTCACCATCCCTGAAGCGGCACCCCGCTCCGCCTATCTGAAAGTGCGCGATCGGGCATCCTTCGAATTCGCCGTCGTCTCGGTGGCGGCGGTGCTCGATATCGATGGCGGTGCCATTCGCGCGGCCCGCCTCGCCGCCGGGGGTGTCGGCACACGGCCATGGCGCCTGCGCGCGGCGGAACAGGCGCTTGTCGGCCGCCCGCCCGGCGCGGCGGTCTTCGCCGAGGCGGCCGAACTCGCCACCGCGGGCGCCGAGCCCCTCAGCCGGAACGGCTTCAAACTGCCACTCCTGCAGCGAACCGTCATGCGTGCCCTTGTCCTCCTGGGGGAGCGGGCGTGAGCATGAGCGAGACACGCGCGGCGCCTCGGATCGAAGCGGCGGCCAAGGTCACCGGTGCCGCCCGGTTCGAAGGCGATCTTCCGGCCCGGGACGCGCTGCATGCCGCCCTCGTCTGCGCGCCGCATCCCAGCGCCCGTGTGCGGGGCATCGATACCGGCCGCGCGCTCGCCATTCCGGGCGTCGCGGTGGTACTGAGCCACGAGAGCATGCCCCGGATCCATGCCTCGGGCTTTCTCGCTCTGCTGCAGGAGCCGGTGGTGCATTTCGCCGGCCAGCCGGTGGCGGTCGTCCTCGCCGAGACGCCGCGGGCCGCGCGGCGCGGCGCCGCGGCTGTCGATGTCTCCTATGAATTCCTGCCGGCTGTCACGGCGATGGACCAGGCCCATGGCGACGCCTATGCGCCACGCGCGGCGGGCCGCTTCATCGCCACCGACAGCCGCCGGGGCGAGCCGGAGGCGGCGCTGGCCGCGGCCGAGGTGGTGGTCGATCGCCGCTACACGACGGCGACCAACAACCATCATCCGCTGGAACCGCAGGTGCTGCTCGCTGCCTGGCGGGACGAAACGCTTCTGGTGCATACCACCTCGCAGGCCGTCTTCGCCCATCGCAAGGCGATCGCCGACTGCTTCGGCCTCGCCGCCGAGGCGGTGCGGGTGGTCTCCACCTATCTCGGCGGCGGCTTCGGGGCCAAGGGCGGCGCCTGGTTCCCCTGCCTGGTGCTCGGCATCCTGGCGGCCAAGGCGGCGGGGCGGCCGGTGCGCCTCGAGCTGACGCGGGCACAGATGTTCACGCTCACCGGCCGGCGGCAGCAGACGGTGCAACACCTCAAGCTCGGCGCGACGCGTGACGGCACGCTGACGGCAATCCTGCACGACACGCTGGCCCAGACCTCGGCTTACGGGGAATACGCCGATCCGGTCGCCACGCCCACGCGTGTGCTGCATGCCTGCGCCAACGTGGCCACCACCCATCGGCTGGTGAGAGTGAACGCGCCGCAGCCCAAGCCCATGCGTGCGCCCGGCGAAGGCCCCGGCAGCTTCGCCCTGGAATCGGCGCTGGACGAACTGGCACACGAGCTCGGCCTCGATCCGGTCGAACTCCGGCTTCGGAACTTCGCGCAATCCGACCAGCACCTGGACTTGCCCTGGTCCAGCAACGGGCTTCGCGAATGCTACCGGGTCGGGGCGGAGGCCTTCGGCTGGACCAACCGCCCGAAGGCGCCCGGGTCGATGCCGCAGGGTCGTCATCTCGTCGGGCAGGGCATGGCGGCCGCCTGCTATCCGGTCTATCGCATCGCCTCGGAGGCGGTCGTTGCGGTCACCGCCGACGGCGGCGTGACGGTGCGCTGCGGCACCCAGGACATGGGTTCGGGCACCTATACGGCGCTGGCCCAGATTGCCGCGGCCGAACTCGGCGTCCCGCTCGCTTCGGTCGGGGTCGAGCTCGGCGATACGCTCCTGCCGGAAGGCCCCTATTCCGGCGGCTCCATGGCGACGGCGAGTTTCGCTCCGGCGGTGGCCGAGGCGGCATCCATCCTCCGCCGCCGCCTGATCGCACTCGCCGTGGGGGATTCCGCTTCGCCGCTGCACGGCCTGCCGGCGGATCGAATAGCGATAGTCGAAGGTGTGATCCGCGACCGGTCGGGAAACGCCTCGGAGCGGCTTGCCGGTCTCCTCTCCCGCGCCGCGCCGCCGGGGCTCGAAGCCTTTGCCCGCGCCGCGCCGGCGGCGGCATCCGCGCACAGTTCCTACGGTTACGGCGCCGTCTTCGCCGAGGTGCGGGTGGATCCCGACCTGGGCGAGGTCCGGGTGACGCGCCTCACCGCCGCCTATGCAGCCGGGCGCATCCTCAACCCGCTGCTGGCGAGGAGCCAGTATGCCGGCGGCCTGATCGGCGGCATCGGCATGGCGCTGCACGAGGCGACCGGCTGGGACGCCCGGCTCGGCCGCGTCGTCGGCGAAAGCCTCGCCGACTACCTGATCCCGGTGCATGCCGATATGCCGCGTTTCGACATCCATATGTGCGATGAGGACGACCCGCATCTCGCCGGCGGCATCAAGGGCATCGGCATGCTGGGCACGGTGGGCACCGCGGCGGCGATCGCCAATGCCGTCTTCCACGCCACCGGCATCCGCATCCGCGACTTGCCGATCCGCCTGGAGCATGTCCTGCTGCCCGGATAGTCTCGCCGGCTCGGGGGCGTGGGGAAGAAGGTTCGGCATGCGTCTGGCCATCGCGGGGTTCAGCCTGGAATCGGTGACATTCCTGCCGGAAGTCACCGGCATCGCCGATTTCGAGCGCACGGCCCTGCGCGGTCCGGCGTTGATCCTGGGCCTGCGCGGTTCCAACACGGCCGCGGGCGGCTTCCTCGCCATCTGCGAGGCGGAAGGCATCGAGACGGTCGGCCTCGTGCATGTCGATTGCGGCGCCGCCGCCTCGGCCAGCGACGCCGCCTATGAGAAATACACCGCCGAGATCATCGAAGGCTTGCTCGCCCTGAAGGGGCGGATCGACGGCCTTCTCATCCACCTGCATGGCGCCTTGGCGACGCCCTCCAACCGGCGCGCCGATGCCGGCGTCCTGCAGGCGATCCGCGCCGCCATGGGCCGCGACTTCCCGATCGGCGCCGGCATGGACCTGCACGGCAATATCGGCCAGGGCGTGCTCGATGCGGCGACGGTGATCTGCGGCTATCACCGCAGCCCGCATACCGACATGGGAAGCACCGGCGAGCGCACCGCGCGGCTCCTGATCGATGCCCTGCGCGGCAAGCGCAGGCCGGTGATGGCGCTGGCCCGGCCCGGCATCCTGCTGCCCAGCATCTTCAGCGCCACCGCGCTCCATCCCCTGGCCGAGATCATGGAGGAGGCGAGGGCGATCGAGCGCGGGGAATCCGGCGTCCTCGACATCACGATCTTCTGCGGCTTCGCCTATGCCGACGTGCCCGATTGCGGCATGGGCATCCTGGTTGTGGCGGACGGCGACCGGGCGCTGGCTGAAGCCACGGCCGCACGGCTCTCGGCGCGCTGCCGCGACGAACGCCACCGCCTGTTCCGGCGCGACCTCGTCCATGGCGTGGAGGACGGCATCGACGCGGCGCTGGCCCTGGCGGAGGGTGCCGCGAAGCCGGTCTGCCTGCTGGAGCACGCCGACCGGATGAACGATTCCACCTATACGCTCCGGGCGCTGCTCGATCGCGGCATCACCGGGGTGATGGCGCCCTTCCTGTGGGACCCCGAGGTCGCGGCGCAATGCGTCGCGGCGGGCGCGGGTGCCGAGCTCGAGCTCGATCTCTGCGGCAAGAGCTCGGCCAAGGCGGGCGGCCCGCTTCGGGTGAAGGCCAGGGTGCTGCAGGCCGGCCGCAAGCGCTTCGCCATCACCGGCCCGCTCAAGACCGGGATGCAGATCGATCTCGGCCCGACGGCGGTGCTCGACCTCGGCGGCATCATCGCCAGCGTCATCTCGGTGCAGTGGTCGGCGATCGACCGCGACCCCTTCGATCAGTTCGGCTTCGACCCGATGGATTTCCGCTTCATCCTGCTGCGGTCGAAGACGCATTTCCGCCACGTCTACACGCCGCTCTCGGCCGGCATCGTCATCATCGACACGCCCGACTGGGGGCCGGCCGACCTGCCCTCGCTGCCCTACCGTTTCGCTCCGAAGGACGCCTTTCCGCTCGCCGATGCGGGCTGATATCATCCGCCCCGGAAACCAATGAAGGGAGGGAGCGCATGCTGGACGTGCGGCCCGTGCATCCGCTGGTCGGCGCCGAGGTCCGCGGCCTCGACCTGACGCGCCCGCTCGACGACGCCACCTTCGCCGCGGTGGCCGAGGCTTTCGCCCGCCACAGCGTGCTGGTGTTTCCCGGCCAGCCGGTGAACGACAACCAGCAGATCGCCTTCAGCCGCCGCTTCGGCGAGCTCGAGATCACCAAGGTGGGCTCGGTCGGCGCCGGCACGCCGCTTGCCTATATCAGCAATCTCGACGCGGAGGGCCGGCGCGTGCCGCTCGGCCACAAGCAGGTGCTGAGCCTGAAGGCGAACGCGCTCTGGCATACCGATTCCTCCTTCAAGAAGACCCCTGCGATGGCCTCGGCGCTGTCGGGGCGCGTCGTCCCGGCGGAAGGCGGCGATACCCAGTTCCTGTCGACCCGCGCGGTATGGAAGGCACTGCCGGAGGAGATGAAGCGCAAGCTCGACGGGCTGGTCGCCTGGCACAGCTACTTCAATTCGCGCCGGCAGATCGACCCGGGGATGATGGACGCGGCCGAGCACGCGGCCGTGCCGCCGGTTCGCCAGCAGCTGGTGCGCCTGCACGCCGAATCGGGCGAGAAGGCGCTCTTCATCGCCAGCCACGCCAGCCATATCGACGGCTGGCCGGAGGAGGAGGGGCGCGCGCTGCTGGCCGAGCTGATGGAATTCGCCACGCAGGACCGCTTCGTCTACACGCATCGCTGGCGCCGCCACGACCTCGTCCTGTGGGACAACCGCTGCACCATGCATCGCGGCCGGCCTTTCGACTACGAGGGCGAGGACCGCTACCTGATCCGCACCACGATCGCGGGCGAAGGTCCGACGGTGGCCGGATAGACGTCGGCCGGGAGGGGAATGCGATGATCGTGGGCGTGCCGAGGGAGATCAAGGTCCACGAATACCGTGTCGGCCTGGTGCCGGGCTCGGTGCGCGAACTGGCCGCGCATGGCCATGCCGTCGTGGTCGAGAGCGGGGCGGGGGCCGGCATCGGCTTCGACGATGATGCCTATGCCCGCGCCGGGGCGAAAATCGCCGCGACCGCGGCCGAGGTCTTCGCCGCCGCCGATATGATCGTCAAGGTGAAGGAACCGCAGGCCGGGGAAATCGCCCTGCTGCGCCCCGAGCAGATCCTCTTCACCTATCTGCATCTCGCCGCCGACCGGGCGCAGACGGAAGGGCTGATGCGCTCGGGCGCCGTCGGCATCGCCTACGAGACCGTCACCGACGAGCGCGGCGGCCTGCCGTTGCTCGCCCCGATGAGCGAGGTGGCGGGGCGGATGTCGGTGCAGGTCGGCGCGCATTACCTCGAGAAGGAGCAGGGCGGGCGCGGCGTACTCCTGGGCGGCGTCCCCGGCGTTCCCGCCGCCAAGGTGGCGATCCTGGGCGGCGGCGTCAGCGGCACCAACGCCGCGCGCATGGCGATGGGGCTCGAAGCCCAGGTCACCGTCATCGACCGCTCGGTCCGCCGCCTCTACGAACTCGACCTGCAGTTCGGCTCGCGCATCCAGACGCTGGTATCGACGGTCGAGACCATCGAAGCGGCGGTCGGCGCGGCCGATCTCGTGATCGGCGCGGTGCTGGTCGCCGGCGCGGCGGCCCCCAAGCTCGTCAGCCGCGAGATGGTGGCCCGCATGCGTCCCGGCTCGGTCATCGTCGATATCGCCATCGACCAGGGCGGTTGCTGCGAGACCAGCCGGCCCACCACGCATGCCGATCCCGTCTATGTCGAGGAGGGGGTGATCCACTACTGCGTCACCAACATGCCCGGCGCGGTCGCTCGCACCTCCACTTTCGCGCTCAACAACGGAACGCTGCCCTTCGTGCTGGCGCTGGCGGGCAAGGGCTGGAAGGCGGCGCTGGCCGAGGACATCCATCTGCTGCACGGGCTCAACATCTGCGGCGGGCGGATCACCCACCCGGCGGTCGCCGCCGCCTTCGGCCTGCCCTTCGCCGATCCGGCGTCCTTCCTCGGCTAGTCGGCGGCCGCGCCCAGGATCGGGCCGCCATCGGGCCGCTGCACCAGGACGGCGGTACGCAGGCCCTCGGGCGCCGGCGGCACGGCAAGCGTCGCCGCCGTCCCGTTCCAGCCGCCGATCCTGCTCAGCGCATGCACCACGTTGCTGTGCGGCAGCGTGCGGCCGCTGTTCTCGCCCCGGCCGACCGGCACCTCCACCGTCCGCGGGTCGTAGCGCACCAGCCAGACATCGGCCCCGCCGGCCGGCGCGTCGCCGGCCTCGATCGAGACCTCGCCGGCGCCGATGCGGATTACCGGCGCCCGCACGGGGCCGGATTTCGCGATCAGCGCGCGCACTTCGCCGATATCGTGGCCGACCACGTCGGCGCGCCCGTTCACCACCATCTGCGGCGTATAGGGGCTGCGGTTGCGCAAGGGCGCCACATAGCCGCGCTGGCGGGCGGTGAATTCCGGCTTCCCGAAGGTGTCCTTCCAGCCGAGCCGATCCCAGTAGGTGACGGCGAAGCTGAGCGCCAGCACGCCCGGCTGCTCCTTCAGGATGCCGAGATTGGCATTGGCCGGCGGGCAGGAGGAACAGCCCTGGCTGGTGAACAGCTCGACCACGGTGACGGGCCGCGTCTCCCCCAGCGCCGGCCCGGCCAGGAGGGCGAGGAGCCCGGCGGCGAGCAGCGAGCGCACCCGGTTTCGATTTCGCATCCGACATCTCCCTTCGGCACGGCAGGCCTGCATATCAGCTTCGCCGGCGCGGCGGGTCTTGTTACGTCTTCACCGACCCGTGATGCAGGCTAGGATCGGCGGATGAGCGACACGTCCGACACGATCAGTATCCGCCGCCTCACCGCCGCCGACGCGGCCGCCTTGCTCGCGCTCCGCCGGGAGGCGCTGGAGACCGCCCCCGAAGCCTTTTCCGCCAGTCCGGAGGACGAGGCGGGAGAGACGCCGGAGACCCTCGCCGCGCGCCTCGACGCGCCCGGTGCCTCGGCGGTCTTCGGTGTCTTCGACGGGCCGGTGCTGGTCGGCATGGCGGGCTTCGCCGCGCAGCAGCGCCTGAAGGAACGGCACAAGGGCACCCTCTGGGGCGTCTTCGTGCGCAGGACCGAGCGCGGCGGGCGCCTCGGCGAACGCCTGGTCGCGGCGGTGATCGCCCATGCGCGCGGCCATGTCCGCCTGCTGCAGGCCGGCGTCGGCGTCTCGAACGCGCCCGCCCGGCGCACCTATCACGGCCTCGGCTTCGTCCCCTACGGGGTGGAGGCGAAGGCGCTGCGGGTCGATGGCCGCTACATCGACGAGGAACTGCTGGTGCTGGACTTCGGCGCGGAACCGGCCGCGGGCGCGGGGGTTGGTTCCTGAGAGCCACCATTCGAGGAGCCCGCCATGACGGAAACGAAGCCACCCCGCGACAGCGGCGCCCGCAAGGACATGATCAGGACGCGCGAGCAGCAGCACACCGGCAACCACCCGGAGGAAGTGGGCGAGGTGGATCGCCCCTACGGCGCCGACACTTTCGGCGGCACCCGCGCGGGCGCCGAGAACGTCGAGCCGAAGCAGAAGAAGCCCGGGCCTAAGCCGGCGGCACGCCACTGATCCGGGCGGCGGTGGCGAGGACGGCGCGCGCGCGTTCCACCACGGGGGCGTCGATCATGCGGCCCTCATGCACCACCGCCCCCAGCCCCTTGGCCCGCGCCGCCTCGAAGGCGGCGACCAGGGCCCGGGCGCCCGCCACTTCGGCCGCCGAGGGCGCGAATTCCTCGTTCATCACCGCCACCTGGTTCGGATGGATGGCGAAGCCGCCGACGAAGCCGAGCGCCCGCGCGCGGCGGATGATCGTCCGAAACGCCTCCTTGTCGGCATAGTCGGCGATCGAGCCGATGAAGCCGAGCGGCAGCACGCCCGCCGCCCGCGCCGCCGCCACCGACATGACCGCCGGCACGTAGAGCCCGTCCGCCTCGGGCCGCATGCCGAGCGACAGCGCCAGATCCTCCGAGCCGACGATCAGCCCCAGCACGCGGGGATGGGCGGCGGCAATCTCGTTCATGCGCGTCAGCCCCTCCGCCGTCTCCACCATGGCGATCAGGCCGGTATGCCCGGGCGGCAGCCCGCGTTCGGCCTCCAGCTCGTCCAGCACCTCGGCGATGGCATGGATATGCCCGGGCCCCGGCACCTTGGGCAGGCTCAAAGCGCGCACCCGCGGGCCGACCGCGGCTTCCATATCGGCCACCGCCATCCGCCAGGGCCGGTTGATCCGCACCACGATATCGGCGCCCCGCGCGGAGACCTCCTCGGCGATCGCCTGAACGCGGCTCCGCGCCTCCACCTTCCGCTCCGGCGGTACGCTGTCCTCGAGGTCGATCTGGATCGCGTCGGCGCCCACCGACGCCGCCTTGGCGATGTATTTGTCGCCGATGGCGGGGACGAAGAGGAGCGAGCGCCAAAGGGGAAGGGGGCGGGTCATCGGTCGGTATTCCTGTCCAGGGCGTCGAGCTCGGCCAGGATCTCGGCCGAATGCTGGCCCACGGCGGGCGCCGCATTTCGGAAGACGCCCGGCGTGGCCGAGAGGCGGGGCGTGATGTTCGGCATCGCGACCGAGCCGCGGTCGGGATCGGCCAGAGCCACGATCGCCTCGCGTCCCAACACGTAAGGATGGGTGAAGAGATCGGCGACCGAGGCGATGGGGCCGACCGTCACGCCCGCCGCCTCGAACAGCGCCAGATTGTCGGCCTGGCTCCGCTCGGCGATGAAGCCGCCGATGATCGCGTCCAGCACCGCGCGGTTGTTGATGCGCGTGTCGTTGTTCACGAAGCGCGGATCGGTCTTCAGCTCGGGCCTGCCGATCGTGTCGAAGATCTTCTCCGCCATCGACTGCATCGATCCCGACAGCGCGAGGTAGGTGCCGTCCGCGCAAGGGTAGACGTTGCGGGGCGCGGTATGGCTCGATTCGTTGCCCGCCCGGATGCTGGCCTTCCCCGTCACGTCCACCTGCACTGTTTCGGGGCCGAGGAAGGAGAGCAGCGGCTCGAACAGCGAGAGATCGATCACCTGCCCCCGCGCCTTCCCCACCCTGAGCGCATGCAGCCCCACCATCACCGCATAGGCCCCGTACAGCCCGGCGATCATGTCGCCCAGCGCCAAGGGGGGGAGTGCCGGCGGCTTGTCGGGATAGCCGTTCAGATGCGCGAAGCCCGACAGCGCCTCGATCAGCGTGCCGAAGCCCGGGCGCTTGGCATAAGGCCCGGTCTGCCCCCACCCCGAAACGCGCAGGATGACGAGATCGGGGTTGAGACGCAGCAGCTCGTCCGGCCCCAGCCCCCAGCCCTCGAGCGTGCCGGGGACGAAATTCTCCACCAGCACCTGCGCATGCCCGATCAGCCGGCGCAGGATCGCCTCGCCCTCGGCCGAGCGGATGTCGAGCGCGATGGAGCGCTTGGAGCGGCCATAGACCTTCCAGAAGGTGGAGACGCCCTCCACCTTCCAGGCCCGCAGGTCGTCGCCCTTGCCGGGCCGCTCCACCTTGATCACCTCGGCGCCGAAATCGGCCAGGAGATGCGTCGTCATATTGCCGGCGACGAGGCGCGACAGGTCGAGCACGCGGATACCCTGAAGGGCACCGGTGGCGGCGGGATCGGGTATACGCGGGGGGAGGGCGGACAAGCGGGCGTTTCCGTTTATGGCGATTGTCGATGCGGCCGAGAGGACAGCATCATTTCGCCGTGAAGATCAATCGCCACCCCCGTCAGCCGCCTATCCTGCCGCCATGACCGCGCCGCCCCCCGCCTTCACGCTCTTCTCCGATCGCCGCTTCCGCCGCCACGGCCTGCAGGGCGGTGTCACCGTGCAATTCACTGCTGACGGCCTCGATCTCACGGGTGCGGAGGGCGGCCGCCTCGTCATCCCGCTGCATCGCGTGGCCCGGCTCCGCTCCACCCGCGAGAGCATCAAGAACGGGCCGCGGTGGCAGACGCGCCTCTGGCTCGCGGGCGAGGCCGAGCCGTTCCTCTTCTCCATCATCGGCCGGCGGAACCTCGGCGGCTATGTGCCGGCGATGCAGGGCCTCGGCCGCGCCCTGGCGGCGGCGGGCCGGGCCGGCGGGCTGGAAAGCGGGCAGACGCCGTTCGGCGCCTTCCTCCTGCCGGTGCTGATCGGGATCCTCTTCCTGGTCGCCTCCGGCATCTCGCTCTTCGTCATCACCAACGAGCCCTGGTGGGGCCGGATGATCGTTCCCGCCGTGCCGGGCGCGATCTTCGCCGTCACCATCGTGCTCGGCCGCCGCCTCTGGCCGCGGCGGGTGAAAAGCGTCGAGGAATACTGCGCCCGGGTCGACGGCTGGGCATGAGCGGCGGCGCCGGCCCGGGGTGTGAACCGGTTCACATACGCCGCCGGTCTCGATTCGCTAACCTGCTTCCCTCGCGGTCGACGTTCCCGCGGTGGCGCGCGGCGAGCGAGATTCCCGCAACGAGGTGAGCCAATGGTCGAGCGTATCCCGCCGAGCCGGCGGCACTTTCTGGCATCGGGCCTCGCCGGCGTTCTCGCGCCGCGGCGGGGCCATGCCCAGCAGGCCCAGCGGCCGAGGCGCGTTGCGTTCCTGAGCGGCGCGTCGCAGGCGGCTGCGCGCGACGTGGTCGCCGGCTTTCCCCTCGGCATGCGCGACCTCGGCTATGTCGAGGGGCGCGATTTCGTCGTCGACTGGCGCTTCGCCGAAGGCCGCTACGAACGCTTCGGCCAGTTCGCCGCCGAACTGGTGCGCGCCAATGTCGATGCATTCGTATTGGGCACGACTGCCGCCCTGCAGCCGGTGCGCGAGGCCACCGCCAGCATCCCCATCGTCCTGGGCTACTCCGTGGATCCGGTCGGCAGCGGCTTCGTCGCCAGCCTGGCGCGCCCTGGCGGCAATATCACCGGCCTGGCGAGTTCGGTGGAGGAGATCGCGGGCAAGCAGATGGAACTGCTCGCCGCCGTGCTGCCCTCCCTCTCACGCACGGGATTTCTCTACAACCCGCGCAATCCCGTCAGCATCCCGGTGCTGGCCGCGGCCGAGGACAATGCGCGCCGGATCGGGACGAGGCTTCTGCCGCAAGGGGCAGGCGACACGGCCGCCATCGACGAGGCCTTCACGACGCTGGTGCGGGAGAAGGCGGATGCGATCATGGTGACCCCCGATGCGCTCTTCCACTCCCAGAGCGCGCGGATCGGCGGGCTCTGCGCCCAGGCGCGGTTGCCCAGCATCTTCTCCCAGCGGGAATATCTCGAGCATGGCGGCCTGATGGCCTATGGCGAGAAGCTGTTCGATTTCTTTCGCCGCTCGGCCAGCTTCGTCGACCGCATCTTTCGCGGCGCCCGGCCCGCCGACCTGCCGATCGAGCAGCCGACGCGCTTCTACCTCACGGTGAACCTTGCTGCCGCCCGGAGGCTCGGCCTCGCGATCCCCGAGACGATCATCCAACGCGCCGACGAGGTGATGCCGTAGGCCGGAGCGGCGGGATCGCGTCGCTGGTGCTTTGTCGAGACCGGCTGCGGAGATGCACGCGCTCGCCATGCTGTACCCTCGGGAGGATATGGGTAAACTCTCAACGCTTCCATTCCTTGGCGGGATGCTTGGGCGTGGACCTTATCGAGCGCGGCCCCTATGCGCTGATGACCCGTTGACGTCGGAGCCGCCGGTTATGTGACGCTGTTGCCCGCCGGCAATTGAGTGGACGGTCACCGAGTTTCAGTTATAAGCAGTGCTTACGGCGCAGATATGAGCAATGCATACAGTTCCAGCCTTCCTTATTATGGCGCAGGGAAATGACAATAATTCCATTCCGCGTAAGGGTGGAATTGATCCTCTATAGAATGCTTGGCCCGTTTTTCGTGGGCGGACTATTTTTATTTCTGGCTCTTGCAATATTGTCGTTGTTTTTTGACGACGCGCGCGCTGATGCGTATCGCATCGGAGGGGCAGTGCTGCTAGCGGTGCTGACATTGGTTGGCCTGGCAAAATCAATATGGTTTCTCTGGAAAACTCGGAACGTGGAATATCCTCCGCCGGAGTAGATTCTGCACACGAAGTGATGGCGGCTCATCGTTCAATCGTGAGGCAGCGCGCTTTTGCCGGTTCCGCCATATAGGAGCGCCATCGTCGCGGAGGATTGCTCTTTCACGCCTCCCGGATCAGGAGTTGTGATGCCGCAGGTCCTAAGATTGCTTTATCGGTTTCGGCGCACCCTCTGATCCTTGACTGTCAACTTACGAAGCCTGCGCCATGTCGATCTTCTTCGGCGTGAGCCGGTAGCCCATCGCTTTCATGATGGCGGTGACGTTGTCGAAGCGGGGATTGCCTTTGCTTGACAGCGCATGCTGGACGCCCTGGCGGCTCATCCGGGCTTCTTCCGCCAGATGGGTGATGCCCTTGACCTTCGCGATGACGCGCAAGGAGGCAAACAGCGCCGCGGCGTTGTTGTCCTCGGCGAAGGCGTCGAAAGTCTCTTTGACATAGGCTTCGATTTCCTCAGGGCGTTTGCGGAAGTACTCTTCCTCGACGGACCTGAAGTCTCTGTAGGTCCTCTTCTCAGGCATGATGCCTGTACTCCCTCCAATATCCTTTGGCGGCTTTGATGTCGCTGTCCTGCGACCCCTTGTCCCCGCTTCCCAATTCGAGAGATTGAGTGTACGCGCCCGGTGCCGGCTATTCATTGCGCCTTGCAGCCAAGGTTTCGCATCAATGCTTGAAGGTTCAGAGAATCACTGGTCCGTCCAATCTTAATCGCTTCCGCGGTCTGTGCCGCAATCTGAGCGCAAGCATTCTGCAACGGGTTGGGTGCAGCCACCGATAAGCCGCCGGATCCTGCTCCAGGTGTAGAGCTGCCTCCATTCGCACTCGCCGCCAAGATCGTGATCTGTTTCTCCAAGACTGAAACCCGATGCTCCAGTTTGGAGACGTACCAAACTGCTCCACCTGCTACTGCGACAACTCCCACTAATGCGCCGAAGTCACCGATCCCCATTTTTTGCCCCCGAGTTCCAGCGGCCCACTCTATGTAACTTAATCAAAGGGCTGGGTTGGACTGGTGCCGGGTGTAGGAAACGCCGTTCGTCGGCGAAACACCAATGATATCAATGAGGTCGAGTGAGCCGGTGACCCCATTGTGTACCAAGGCGTGAACCTCCCGTCCACCAGGGGCGAGGCGGGGCCAGCGAACCCTGGCCCGGAAACCCGATGAGGTCGCGATGGACAACTCCATGGCGTAGAGTTGTGGCCCAAGGTGAGAAATGAGAATGCGCACAACGTTCTTCGCTTGGGTCTCTCTGGTGCTCGTGGTGTTTGGCGGGACCGGCGTATCCTCGCCGGCCGCTGCCCAGGAGCGACCTGACAGGGGCCACGTGTTCAACGCTGAAGGCAACGAAGCCTTGGCGTTCCGATGCGTGCCGGTCGATCAGACCATCATTGAGTGCGAGTTCGCACAGACGATGGTGACAAAGATGGCGAAGCCCGAAGACCTTCCAGAGGTTCTACGCAAGGCGAGGGAGAGCTTCCCTCATGAGAAGAAGCTGTCACCGGAAGACTGTAAGAAGTTCGCCGAGGCAGGGGAGCTCATCGACGACGTTCTAGCCGGGCGGAAGGTGCCGCCGAAGGCAGATGCAGTATCGAAGATTGACCCGAGAGAGCGGGTAGCGATGCGCGCGCAGATGGCAGCCTCCTTAAAACTCTGTGCCGAGTGGTCTGAGGTGAACTACCTCGCGGCGGTGTCGCTCTTACACGAACGTGAGTGCGAGACCTGCACGATCTCGACGCACACATTCAATCTGCGGATGCGCCGCCAGTATGCGGGAGTTGGAGTTCCCAAGTGGGTCACTGTTGCGGAGCCGGCCGGGCCTTGCGGGGTGATTTCTGTTGATCGGTTCGAGGCGGATGAGACCACCTCAACGAGAAAGTGGAACTACTTCTCTCGAAAGATTGCCACCATCAAAACAGGGAAGCAGTTCGGCAGGCCATGTGCCGAGTACGATGAGACTGAGGAGGCCTTCAACTGGTTGTGGCCAGACGCCAACCGCCGCGACTGCACCTATCTGAAGTTCTCCCCCATTTAGTCCCGATCCTTCCAGTTGTTGTAGGGGAAGAAGCCGGGCGGCCACTTCATCTGAGACGCCACCCACTCGCGATCCTTCGACTTCGCTTCCCGGTCGTTGTGTTGCTGGTCCCGCTACCGCCACGTCGCCTGACCGGGTGTCTTCACCGGCCGGAGTTTCACGCGGCAGCCGTCGAGGGTGTCCCGCTCGGCGGCGGATGAAAGTACTTCGCGGCCGCCCTCTGAAAGCCCTGCTCCGATCAAGGGTTTCACGCTTCAGCCCCCTAATGAAGACATGAAACGTGAAACCCCTAGATGTTCAGGCTATGCGCGCCTGCTTCATCTGCATGAGGAACGACAGCACGGGGGTCATGGCCGCCGCCGCGTTCTCATCGTCCACGGTCGCCAGCGTGGAGAAGTTGTCGAGGATCACGAGTTCAAACCCGCCGACCCTGGCCCGCTTCAAGACCTCTTCGCGTCCCTCTTCTGTCGCCAGATCGGGGAACACGGCGTCCGCGTCCTGCCCCTGCCTCGCGAGGATAACCAGGTTCCTCCCCGCCGCCTCAACGTCGATCCCGTGGATTGTCTCAAGGAGCATCCGCGCACGGTCGCGAAGGTCCTCCTCGAATTACGGTGCCAGTGCACTTATTTCTATGGGTTCCCTCCCGGCGCAGCCGGTGGCCAGCGCGGGGCAAGTCAATCTAATAGTCTTGCAAAATTGCGCAAATTGTCCTACCATGTCGTCTGCGTCGCTCGCGAGGGCAGCATGGCGCTTGCGCATCGTGAATCTCCTTATTGGGGCCGCCATCAGGGCGGCGATGCAGTTGCCTGTCCGGCGCGAGAAAGCCCACCGTCATGCCGGTCCGGCACGAACGGGTGAAGACTGGCCCGAAACCGGCCGAAGCAGGTCTGGAATTGGCGCGAATTGGCTCGGATAGGCGGGGTCAGGAAGACCGGCATCTCTCGATTTTCTTTCAATATCAGTGGCTTGGCCGAATTCGACGCGACCGCGTGCGGTGGCCATGCAAATTTGCATCACGCGTGCACTTGGTCAGCAGGGGGTACCAGCGGCGAGCGGACAAAAATGTCCGCGCCGATCCGCGAAGCGGCCAGATTTGGCCGCGGCCAGAACTGTCCGGCGGGTGGTGAGGACGCAGGCGGACAGAATTGTCCGCACGGGCCGAGATCGGTTCGGGCGGCGGTTCTGGTGCCGGGTGTAGGATTCGAACCTACGACCTACCGCTTACAAGGCGGTTGCACTACCCCTGTGCTAACCCGGCGCCGGGCCTTCGCTTAGCGGACCGGCCCCGCGGCTGCAAGCCGCTACCGTTGAACCTGCGGCCGCAAGCCGGCTCAGGCGAGCTTCACCAACTGCTTGCCGAGATTGGCGCCCTTCAACAGGCCGATGAAGGCTTTCGGCGCCTCCTTCAACCCGTTCGCGATGGTTTCCTTGTAGCGGATCTTGCCCGTGGCGACGCCCTGGCCGAGCTCGGTGAGGGCCATCGGCCAGCGTTCCATGTGGTCGGAGACGATGAAGCCCCGGATCATCACCCGGTTGACCAGGATCGAGGCGAAGGTCTTCAGCCCTTGCGGGTTCACCTCGTTGTATTGCGAGATCAGGCCGCAGAGCGCCATGCGGGCGAAGGGGTTGAAGCGGGCCACCACCGCCTCCATCACCTCGCCGCCGACATTCTCGAACAGGCAGTCGACGCCGTTCGGCAGCGCTTCCTTCAGGGCACCTTTGAAATCGGCCGCCTTGTAGTCGACGCAGGCATCGAAGCCGAGCTCGTCCTTCACATAGGCGCATTTCTCCGCACCCCCGGCGATGCCGACCACGCGGGCGCCCTTGGTCCGGGCGAGCTGGCCGACCACGCTCCCCACCGCGCCGGAAGCGGCGGAAACGACCAGCGTCTCACCCTTCTTGGGCGCACAGATGTCATAGGTGCCGACCCAGGCGGTGACGCCCGGCATGCCCACGGGGCCGAGATAGGCCGAGAGCGGCACATGCGCGGTATCCACCTTCATGAAGCCGCGGGCCGGACCCTTGCCGTAGAGCTGCCAGCCGAGCTGGCCCACCACCTTGTCGCCCACCTTGAAGGCGGGATCGTCGCTTTCCACCACCTCGCCAGCGGTGCCGCCCACCATCACCTGGCCGATTTCCACCGAAGCCGAATAGGATTTCTGCTGGTTCATCCGCCCGCGCATATAGGGGTCGAGCGACAGGAAGTGGTTCCTGACCAGCACCTCGCCCGCGCCGGGCTTCGGTATCGGCGCTTCCTCCAGGCGGAAGTTTTCCTCGGTGACCCAGCCGCTGGGGCGGCTGGCCAAGACCACCTGCAGGTTCTTTTCGCTCAACGTCGTTCCTCCCATACGCGGATTGCAGGGCAGGTTAACGGCCCGGGGCGGTTTCACCAAACCGGCCTGCTTTCGCCGGGCCGGCGCAGGCGCTAAACAACTGCCATGACCGACGCTCTCCGCATCGCGCTGGCCCAGGTGAACCCCACCATGGGCGATATCGAAGGCAATGCCGCGCTTATCCGCAGCCTCCGGGCCGAGGCCGCCAGGGCCGGGGCCGAGCTGGTGCTGTTCCCGGAACTGGTGCTCTGCGGCTATCCCCCCGAGGACCTGGCGCTGAAACCCTCGCTGCAGCGCCGCTGCGCCGAGGTGATCGAGGCGCTGGCGGCCGAGACGGCGGATGGCGGCCCCGGCCTCGTCGTTGGCACGCCCTGGCTCGACCAGGGCAAGCTCCACAACGCCGCGCTGCTGCTGGACGGCGGCCGGATCGTCGGTGCCCGCTACAAGCACGACCTGCCGAATTACGGCGTCTTCGACGAGAAGCGCGTCTTCGTCCCCGGCCCGATGCCGGGGCCGGTGGTGTTCCGGGGCGTGCGGCTGGGGCTGCCGATCTGCGAGGACATCTGGACGCCGGATGTCGTCGAATGCCTGCAGGAAACCGGGGCCGAAATCCTGCTGGTGCCGAACGGTTCCCCCTTCGAACTCGACAAGTGGGACCAGCGCCAGCAGCTCACGATCCAACGCGTGGTCGAATGCGGCCTGCCCATCGCTTATGTGAACCAGGTGGGCGGGCAGGACGAACTGGTCTTCGACGGCGCCTCCTTCGTCATCGGCGCCGACAAGGCCCTCGCCGTGCAGATGCCGGCCTTCGAATCGGCACTCGCCATCACCGACTGGACCCGCGGACCGAAGGGCTGGACCTGCGCGGTGGGCGAGCGCGTGGCGCCGATCTCGCGCAACGAAAGCATCTGGCAGGCCATGGTGCTGGGCCTGAAGGATTATGTGCGCAAGAACCGCTTCCCCGGCGTGGTGCTCGGCCTCTCCGGCGGGATCGATTCCGCGGTGACGGCGGCGGTGGCGGTGGACGCGCTCGGGGCCGACAAGGTCTGGTGCGTGATGCTGCCCTATCGCTACACCAGCACCGAGAGCCTGGAGGATGCCGAGGGCGTCGCGAAACTGCTCGGCATCCGCTACGACAGCGTGGCGATCGGCGACGCGGTGGAGGCGGTGACGGCGCAGCTTTCCGGCGTCTTCGCAGGGAAGAAGCCCGACACCACCGAAGAGAACATCCAGTCGCGCATGCGCGGCCTGACGCTGATGGCGATCTCCAACAAGTTCGGCCACATGGTGCTGACCACCGGCAACAAGTCGGAGAACTCGGTCGGCTACGCCACCCTCTATGGCGACATGTGCGGCGGCTACAACGTGCTGAAGGACCTCTACAAGACCACCGTCTTCGAGGTCTCGCGCTGGCGCAACCAGACGCATCCGAAGAACGTGTTGGGCCCCGCCGGCCGGGTCATGCCGGAACGGGTGATCGAGAAGCCGCCCTCGGCCGAGCTCCGTCCCGACCAGCGCGACGAGGACAGCCTGCTGCCCTATCCCGAGCTCGACGACATCCTCCAGTGCCTGGTGGAAGGCGAGATGGCGGTGGAAGACATCGTCGCCCGCGGCCACACCCGCGAAGCGGTGAAGAAGATCGAGCGCCTCCTCTACCTCGCCGAATACAAGCGCCGCCAGGCCGCCCCCGGCGTGAAGATCACCCGGAAGCAGTTCGGCCGCGAACGCCGCTATCCCATCGTCAACGCCTTCCGGGACTAGCGTGTCGGTCAGGGTCCGCTTCGCGCCGAGCCCGACGGGCCGCCTGCACGTCGGCAATATCAAGGCGGCACTGGTCAACTGGCTCTTCGCCCGGAAGGCGGGGGGCGAGTTCCTGCTGCGCCTGGACGACACCGACACCGATCGCGGCCGGCCCGAATATGCCGCCGCGATCGAGGAGGACCTCGCCTGGCTCGGGCTGCACTGGGACGCATTCGCCCGGCAGTCCGATCGCCTCGAGCACTATATGGCAGCCGCCGAACGCCTGAAGGCCGCGGGGCGGCTTTATCCCTGCTACGAGACGGCGGAGGAGCTCGATCTCCGCCGCAAGCTGCAGCGGGCGCGGGGATTGCCGCCGGTCTACGACCGCGCGGCGCTGAAGCTGACCGAGGCCGACCGGGCGCGCCTGGAAGGCGAGGGGCGCCGGCCGCACTGGCGCTTCAGGCTCTCCGACCGCGCCGTCAGCTGGCTCGACCTGATCCACGGCCCGGTCACGCTCGATTTGCGTTCGCTCTCCGACCCGGTGCTGATCCGCGCCGACGGGCGGGTCCTCTATACGCTCTCCTCGATCGTCGACGACATCGACTTCCGGATGAGCCATATCATCCGGGCGGAAGACCACCTCACCAACACCGCGCCGCAGATCGACATCTTCGAGGCGCTGGGCGCGCTGCCGCCCGCCTTCGGGCATTTCTCGCTGCTGGTGGATGCGAGCGGCGAAGGTTTTTCCAAGCGCGAGGGCTCGCTCTCGGTGGGGCAGCTCCGCGAGCAGGGGGTCGAGCCGCTCGCCATCCTCAGCCTTCTCGCCCGCCTCGGCACCGCCGATCCGGTGGAACCGCGCGCCGACCACGATGCCCTCGTCGCGGGCTTCGACCTCGCCCGCCTCGGCCGCGCCCCGGCGCATTTCAACCGCGCCGATCTCGACACGCTGAACGCCCGGGTGCTGCACCTGCTGCCCTTCGAAGCCGTGCGCGACCGGCTGGGGATCGACGGCGCGGGTGAAGCCTTCTGGCTCGCCGTGCGCGGCAATCTCGCCGGCCTGGCCCAGGCGAAGGACTGGTGGCGGGTGGTGGAGGGGCCGATCGCCCCGGTGGTGGAAGACGCCGGTTATCTGGCCGCGGCGGCGGCGGAATTGCCGGCGGGAGAGCTCGACGGCGGCACCTGGGAGGCCTGGATCGCCCGCCTGAAGGCCGCCACCGGGCGCAAGGGGCGGTCACTGTTCCACCCGCTGCGCCTCGCGCTCACCGCGCGCGAACATGGACCGGAAATGCGCTATCTGCTACCGCTCATCGGCCGAACCCGCGCGCTTGCGCGGCTTTCCGGAAAATCCGCCTGAATCCCGACCGACCGAGTGCCCTGGTGACCCTGCATCTCTACAACACCTTCCTGCGCGCGAAGGAGCCCTTCGCGCCGATCGATCCGTCCAATGTACGGATGTATGTCTGCGGCCCGACGGTCTACGACCTCGCCCATATCGGCAATGCGCGCCCGGTCATCATCTTCGATGTCCTCTACCGCCTGCTCAGGCTGATCTACGGCGAGGATCACGTCACCTACGTCCGCAACATCACCGACGTGGACGACAAGATCAACGCGGCGGCGCGCGAGACGAACGTGCCCATCGCCGAGATCACCGCCGCCACCACCGCCGCCTATCACGCCGATATGGCGGCCGTCGGCGCGCTGCCGCCCGACCACGAACCGCGGGCGACGGAGACCATCCCCGAGATGGTGGCGATGATCGAGACGCTCATCGCCAAGGGCCATGCCTATGCCGCCGACGGGCACGTGCTCTTCGCCGTCCAGAGTTTCGAGGGCTACGGGAAGCTGTCGCGGCGCGACCAGGACGAGCTGATCGCAGGCGCCCGGGTCGAGGTGGCGCCCTACAAGAAGTATCCGGGCGACTTCGTGCTGTGGAAGCCCTCCGATGCCGAGACGCCGGGCTGGGACAGCCCCTGGGGCCGCGGGCGTCCGGGCTGGCACATCGAATGCTCGGCCATGTCGAAGAAGCACCTGGGCGTCACCTTCGACATCCATGGCGGCGGCCGCGACCTGATCTTTCCCCATCACGAGAACGAGGTGGCGCAGTCGGTCTGCGCCAATGCGGCACCCTTCGCCCGCTACTGGGTGCACAACGGCTTCCTCACCGTCGAGGGCGAGAAGATGTCGAAGTCGCTCGGCAACTTCCGCACCGTGCGCCAGGAGCTGGAGAAGGCGCCGGGCGAGGCGATCCGCCTCGCCATGCTGAAGACGCATTACCGCCAGCCGCTCGACTGGTCCGATGACAGCCTGAAGGAAGCGCGCGAGGCGGTGGGCAAGTGGTACCGCGCCTATCGCGAGGTGACCGGCGGGGCGAAGTACGAGGGCGAGGCGGGCGTGCCGCCGGCTTTCCTCGCCGCCCTCGGCGACGATCTCAACACACCGGAAGCGCGCACGCTGCTGGACGCCTATGCCGGCGATGTCTTCACCGCGAAGACGCCGGCCGCGAAGGAAGCGGCGCTGAAGCACCTGCTCGGCGCCGCCAATCTCCTCGGCCTGCTGACGCAAGGCCCCGATGCGTGGTTCCATTCCGAGAAGGGCGCGCTCGAGCCGGCCGAGATCGAGCGTCTGATCGCCGCGCGCATCGCCGCCCGGAAGGGAAAGGATTTCGCCGAGGCCGACCGCATCCGCGACGAACTGGCCGCCGCCGGCGTGATCCTGGAGGATCGCCCGGGCGGGGTGACGGAATGGAGGCGGGCATGAGCCGCGAACGCATCTATCTCTTCGATACCACGCTCAGGGATGGCGCGCAGACGCAAGGCGTCGATTTCTCCGTCGAGGACAAGGCCGCCATCGCGCGGCGCCTGGACCACCTCGGCGTCGACTATGTCGAAGGCGGCTGGCCCGGCGCCAATCCGACCGACACCGCCTTCTTCGACGCGCCGCCGACGCTGTCCAAGGCCCGCCTCGTCGCCTTCGGCATGACCAAGCGCCCGGGGCGCAGCGCCGCCAACGATCCCGGCCTCGCCAGCGTACTGGACGCGAAGGCGCAAGCCGCCTGTCTCGTCGCCAAGACCTGGGATTTCCACGTCCGGGTGGCGCTCGAGATCGAGCCGGAAGAGAACCTGGAACTGATCCGCGATTCCATCGCCGCCGCCATCGCCAAGGGCCGCGAGGCGATGATGGATGCCGAGCATTTCTTCGACGGCTACAAGGCCAATCCGAAGTTCGCGATGCAGTGTCTCGAGGCCGCGGCCGAAGCCGGCGCACGCTGGATCGTGCTCTGCGACACCAACGGCGGCACGCTACCGCACGAGGTCGAGGCGATCGTCGCAGACGTGGCGAAGTCGATCCCGGGCACCAGGCTCGGCATCCACACCCATAACGACACCGAGAACGCGGTGGCGAATTCGCTCGCCGCCATCCGTGCCGGCGTGCGTCAGGTGCAGGGCACCCTGAACGGTCTCGGCGAACGTTGCGGCAACGCCAACCTCGTCTCCCTGATCCCGACCCTGATGCTGAAGCCCGCCTATGCCGAGCGCTTCGAATGCGGCGTCGGCATGGAAGGGCTGAAGGGCCTGACCCAGACCTCGCGGTTCCTGGACGAGATCTTGAATCGCGCGCCCAACCGGCACTCGGCCTATGTCGGCGCCAATGCCTTCGCGCACAAGGGCGGCCTGCATGTCTCCGCGGTGCAGAAGGATCCCTCGACCTACGAGCACGTCGATCCGGAAAGCATCGGCAATGCCAGGAAGATTCTGGTCTCCGACCAGGCCGGGCGTTCCAACGTGCTGGTGCGGCTCCGCGAAGCCGGCATCGACATCGCCCCCGACGATCCCCGCGTCGCCCGCCTTCTGGACGAAGTGAAGCAGCGCGAATTCCAGGGCTATTCCTTCGATGGCGCCGAGGCCAGCTTCGAGCTGATGGCGCGGCGCGCGCTCGGCCTCGTCAAGGACTACTTCCAGGTCACCAGCTTCCGGGCCGTCGCCGAGCGGCGCATCAATGCCCGCGGCCAGGAAGTCGTGCTGTCGGAAGCCGTGGTGAAGGTGCTGGTCGACGGCGAGATGCTGATGTCGGTGGCGGAAGGCGAAGGCCCGGTCAATGCGCTCGACCAGGCGCTGCGCAAGGATCTCGGCCGCTATTCGGCCTATCTCGCCGATCTGCGCCTCGTCGACTTCAAGGTCCGCATCCTCACCGCCGGCACCGAGGCGGTCACCCGGGTGCTGGTCGAAAGCGCCGACGGCAGGGGCAATCGCTGGTTCACCGTCGGCGTGCACGCCAACATCGTGAACGCCTCCTTCGAGGCCCTCTACGACTCGATCGTCTACAAGCTGCACCGCGAAGGCGCCCCCGGCGCCAAGGTGGCAACACCGCGCCTGGCCAGGGTTTGAGCTATGATGCCTTGACCGCCTTGAGGAGAATGGCATGTCGGAAATGACGGTTAAGTTGCCGCCCGACCTGGCGCAGTTCGTCGAAGCCAAGGTCGCCGCCGGCGGTTTCGACTCTCCGGAATCAGTGGTGGCCCAAGCCTTGTCCCTGATGGCCGAAATCGATCGCCAGATCGAAAGTCCCGACGCCGATGAACGCGCTTTCCAGCAGGCCGCATGGAAAGAGGGCATCGAGAGCGGTTCGGCCGGCGTTCTCGATTTCGAAGCCTTGAAACGCGAAGCCCGGCGCCGCCTGGCAGGATAGCGTGGCGCGGGTTGAATTTGCGCAGGCGGCCCGGCTCGACCTTCTGGAGATCTGGGACTACATCGCCCGTGACAATGTCGGCGCTGCCGATCGGCTTCTGGACGAGATCAAGGCGAAGTCCGATCTGCTGGCCGGGCAACCTCTGATCGGGACGATACGAACCGATCTCGATACCGATGCGCGCAGCTTCCCGATCGGACAGTACCTGATCTTCTACAGGCCGGAGGCGTTCGGGATATTTGTCGTTCGTGTCGTCCACGGGCGGCGGCGGTTGCGGCGACTGTTACGGGGTCATTGAAAGCGAATGAGCGTGAAAGCTGAACCCGGAAGCCTCGTCATCGTCCTGGTCGAGCCGCAGATAGGCGAGAACATCGGGGCGGTGGCGCGCGCGATGCTGAACTTCGGCGTGACCGAGCTCCGCCTCGTCCGTCCGAAGCAGGCCTGGCCCAACCCGCGTGCCCAGGCGATGGCGAGCGGCGCCGATGCCGTCCTGGAGGGCGCGAGGCTGTTCGATACCACCGAGGAAGCGGTGGCCGACCTGCACCGCCTCTATGCCACCACGGCGCGCCGGCGCGACTACCTGAAGCCGGTGGCGACGCCCCGCCACGCCGCGGTCGAGATGCGGGGCTTCGTCACCGGCGGCGACAGGGTGGGCATCCTCTTCGGCGGCGAGCGGGCGGGGCTCCTGAACGAAGATGTCGTGCTGGCCCACACGCTGATCACGGTTCCGACCAACCGCGAGTTCTTCTCGCTCAACCTCGGCCAGGCGGCGCTGCTGGTGCTCTACGAATACGGCATGTCTGCCGAGGACATCCCGCAGGGCGAGCGCTTCGAGATGGGCGGCACGCGGCCCGCCACCCGGGCCGAGCTCTATGGCCTGTTCGACCAGCTGGAGGCCGAACTCGACGAGGCCGGCTTCTTCGACAACATCCAGACAAAGCGGGAATCGATCGTCCAGAACATCCGGAACTCCTTCCAGCGCGGCGCCCTTCTCGAGCAGGACGTGCGGACGCTGAGGGGGGTGATCAAGGCGATCGCCGGCAAGCGGGTGCCGGGAAGCCGCCGCAAAAAGCCGCCAACCACTTGATTCGGATAGAGTTTCCCGCTTCCCGCAAGGGCGTTGACCCCCGCCGCTCGCCTCACTATGTTCCCGCGTCCATTTGCCGGGCGGGTCCATAGCCCGCGGAGGACGCCATGGGCTCGCGCCCGCCAGAACCGCAAGTCGACGGGCCGGAGTTCAGCCGGCCGGTCGAAGTATCGCGCATCGGCCCGTCCGGGCTGTCGCTCGCTGTCGAGGCTTCGGCGGAAGAGCGGGCGGCGCTCGCCGAGCGCATGGGCGTGGCCGGGATTCGCGTGCTGACGGCCGATGTGCGGCTGGCGCAGCGGGGCGCCGGTTTCGCGGTGACGGCCGGCTGGCGGGCGGAGATCGTGCAGGATTGTGTGGTCACGCTCGAGCCGATCGAGACGCGGCTGGCCGATACGGCGGAGTTGGCTTTCGGCCCGGCCGCGGCGGAGCCGGAGGGCGAGGAGGTCGAGATCGATCCCCTGGCCGCCGATCCGCCCGAGCCGATCGTGGATGGCCGGATCGACGTGGGCGAGGTGGTGGCCGAGCAGCTGGCGCTGTCCATCGATCCCTACCCGCGGAAACCCGGGGCGGTGTTCGAGGACGAGGTCGAGGCGCCGGTTCCCGAGGCAAAGCCTAACCCCTTCGCCGTACTCGGCGGATGGGGCAAGAAAGAGTAGACTTCAGACGGTTGATCGTATGGCCGCCCCGTCCGGCCGCAGAGCAAAAGAGAATAATCATGGCCGTACCGAAGAAGCGTGTGACCAGCTCCCGGCGCGATATGCGCCGCTCGCATCATGCCCTGACCACGACGCAGTCGCTGGAATGCCCGAATTGCGGTGAGTTGAAGTTGCCGCATCACGTCTGTGGCGCCTGCGGCTATTACGATGGCCGCGAGGTGGTGGAGCCGGCGAGCCCCGTCTGATCCCCGTGATCCGGGGGGAACGATAAATTGCCGCACGGCGTGGTCATCGCCCTCGACGGGATGGGCGGCGACAACGCGCCCTATTCCGTGGTGGCCGGTGCCGATGCGGTGTTGGAGCAGCACCCCGAGGTGCGCTTCCTGCTGTTCGGCGACCGCGCGAAGCTCGATCCCCTGATCGAGGCGACCACGCGCCTCAAGCATCGCTGCGAGGTGCATCACACGACGGAAGTGGTGCGCGACGACGACAAGCCCGGCCAGGCGCTGCGCAAGGGCCGGCAGTCCAGCATGGGCCTCGCCATCGAGGCGGTCCGCGATGGCCGCGCGATCGGCGTGGTTTCGGCCGGCAATACCGGTGCCCTGATGGCGCTGTCGAAATTCGTCCTGCGCATGCTGCCCGACATCGACCGTCCCGCCCTCGCCTCGCTGATACCGACACTGAAGGGGGAGAGCGTGATGCTCGACCTCGGCGCCAATGTCGAATGCGATGCGCGCAACCTGGTCGAATTCGCCGTGATGGGCGCGCAGTTCGCCCGCGCGCTGCTCGGCCGGCTGAAGCCCACCGTCGGCATCCTGAACGTCGGCAGCGAGCAATTGAAGGGCAACGATACGCTGCGCGAGGCGGCCGAGGCGCTGCGTGCCGCGCAGGATCTGCCCTTCACCTTCCACGGCTTCATCGAGGGCAACGATATCGGCGCCGGCACCGTCGATGTGGTGGTGACCGACGGGTTCACCGGCAATGTCGCCTTGAAGACCGCCGAGGGAACCGCGCGCCTCGTCTCCGGCTACATCTCGGCCGCGCTTCGCCGCTCCTGGATGTCGAAGATCGGCGCATTCCTCGCCATGCCGGCGTTGAAGGCGCTCCGCAACCGGCTCGACCCGCGCGCCTATAACGGCGGCGTGTTTCTCGGCTTGAACGGCATCGCGGTGAAGAGCCACGGCGGGATGGATGCCGCCGGCTTCGCCAGCGCGATCGGGGTTGCCGTCGACATGGCGCGGAGCCATATGGTGGAGAAGATCGCCGAGGATCTGCGCCGCTTCCCCGTGCAACTCCTCACCACGCCCCAGCCCCTGGTCGCAACGCCATGATCCGTTCCGTCATCGCCGGTTGTGGCGGCTACCTGCCGGCCCGTATCGTCCGCAACGACGAACTGGCGGCCAGGATCGACACGAGCGACGAATGGATCGTCGAACGCACGGGCATCCGTCAGCGCCATGTGGCCGCCGATGGCGAAATGACCTCCGACCTCGCCCGTATCGCCGCCGAACGGGCCCTCGCCGATGCCGGCGTGGCGGCGGAGGAGATCGACCTGATCGTCCTCGCCACGGCCACGCCCGACCAGACCTTTCCCGCCACCGCCGCCCGCGTGCAGGCCCAGCTCGGCATCAGGCGGGGTGCCGCCTTCGACATCCAGGCGGTCTGCACCGGCTTCGTCTATGCGCTGGCCGTCGCCGACAATTTCATCAAGGCGGGCCAGTCGCGCGCCGCCCTGGTGATCGGCGCCGAGACCTTCTCGCGCATCCTCGACTGGGAAGACCGCACCACCTGCGTGCTGTTCGGCGACGGGGCCGGTGCGGTGGTGCTGCGGGCCGCCGAGGGGCAGGGCCGCAACACCGATCGCGGCGTGCTCTCCACGCATCTGCATGCGGATGGCCGCCAGCACGACCTTCTCTATGTCGACGGCGGCCCATCCTCCACGCAGACGACCGGCCACCTTCGGATGCTGGGCAAGGAAGTTTTCCGGCACGCGGTGGTCAACCTCGCCGCCGTGGTGGGCGAGGCCCTGAAGGCGAACGATCTCACCGCGGCCGACATCGACTGGTTGGTCCCCCACCAGGCGAACAAGCGCATCCTCGACGGCACCGCGAAAAAGCTCGGCCTCTCGCCCGAGAAGATCGTGGTCACCGTCGACCGCCACGGCAACACCTCCGCCGCCTCGGTGCCGCTGGCGCTGGCGGAAGCCAAGGCCGACGGACGCATCAGGCCGGGCCAGCTGCTCCTCCTCGAGGCGATGGGCGGCGGCTTCACCTGGGGCAGCGCGCTGGTCCGCCTCTGACCGCTGTCGCCGGTGGCAACCCACTGGCCGAATTGACGGTTTCGTGATTTTTGAGGTAGCGTCCCCGCTGAAGCCGGAGAGGACGGGCCAATATGTCGGGGAATACGCTTACCCGCGCGCAGTTGAGCGAGGCGCTCTACCAGCACGTGGGCCTGTCGAGGAACGATTCCGCCGACCTCGTTGAACTCGTCCTGGGCGAGATCGGCGAGGCGCTGGCCGCCGGGCAGACGGTGAAGATCTCCTCCTTCGGCTCGTTCCAGGTCCGCTCCAAGGGCGGGCGCATGGGCCGCAACCCGAAGACGGGCGAGGAAGTGCCGATCCAGCCGCGCAAGGTGCTCGTCTTCCGCGCTTCGCATGTGCTGAAGGACCGGATCAACGGGGGCGAACCCTCGCCCAAGCCGTGATGGAGCCCGAGGGCCGGCCGTCCGCGCCCGCGGCGGATGTCGTCTCCTCGACCGGCAAGGCCGCCGACGCCTTTCGCACCATCGCCGAGGTCGCCGCCGAACTCGACCTGCCCCAGCATGTGCTGCGCTTCTGGGAAACCCGTTTCCCCGAACTGAAGCCCGTGAAGCGGGCCGGCGGAAGGCGCTACTACCGGGCTCGCGACATCGAACTGCTGCGGCGCATCAAGACGCTGCTGCACGGCCAGGGCTTCACCATCAAGGGCGCCCGGAAAGCCCTCCGCGGCGCCGACCTGCCACCCGCCGAAGCGCTGGACGAGGGGCCGGAGGAAGCACCCAAGGCCCGCATCGACCGTGCCACCCGCCGGGCGCTGGAAGACCTGCTGGCCGACCTTGAAGTGGCCCGGGGTGTGTTGGCGAAAGCCTGATCCCGCGCGCTCGATCCGTTTGCGCGGGCGAGGCAGTCCGTCTATAAGGCGCGTCCGGTCGGAGCGTAGCGCAGTCTGGTAGCGCATCAGTCTGGGGGACTGGGGGTCGTGGGTTCAAATCCCGCCGCTCCGACCAATAAACTCCATCTAAATCAATAACTTAGAGATTTCCCTGCCGTGCACGCCTTTTGTTAGGTAGCACATAGGTAGTCCAGTGCTCGGCGTCGGCCGTGCCGTCATGCCCCGCCCTCCCGCCGCCTCCGATCGGACCAGGGGGGATTTTCCGCCGGAAACACTCCCCGTTTATCGCCCCGCATCCTCCCGCAGCATGAGTGCTCCACCGACAAGGAGCCGCACAGATGCGCACCGTTGACGCGATCCTGCCCACCTACCCAGAGAAGCAGCCAGCGATAAAGCTAGGTCATGCCCAGACCGGACAGTGCCTCGATACCGAAGGCGCCGCTGGATATCTCTCGATGTCGCCCGCGACGCTGGAGACGCGCCGCGTCCGGGGTGGCGGCCCGCCCTTCGTGAAAGCCGGGCGCCTCGTGCTGTATCGCATATCGGACCTTGACGCCTGGGTCGCGGACCGCATCCGCACGAGCACGAGCCAGGCGGCGTGATGCCTCGCTCCGCCCCGTCCGATCTCCACCAGCAAGGAAGAGCCAGCATGGCAACCCAAGCCAGCCTTGGCGCCGTGGGTCCGACCCCCACGGGCGCCCCGACCCCCACCCCCCTGGGGTACACCCGCAGCGCATCCGCAATCCAGCTACCTGCCGGGCCAACAAATTTTCCAGTTTCCAAAAAGTCGGGCCGCCACCTGCCGCTCGATGCGCAAGATCGTCTCGCCGAGATCTGCCGGCGCTTCGCATCGCCGCTGTCGAATGTCCGTGCCCACGCCGCCGCCGAAGCGCACGCCCTGGTGACGAGCGCGGGGCTGACCTTCGACAAGATCATCCGGATTGGCGTTGCACCGCCGCGCCCCCGGCCTGCAGCGCCGCGACCGCGCCCCCGGCCGGTCTATGACGACGCGTTGCTTGCTGTCGGCCTGCGCGCGATGCGGGCGAAGGCCGCGTCGTTGGCTCGCGAGGCTCCGGTGGCGCCCCGGCCACGGGGCCGGCCTCCTGGGTCGGGCGTGCGGCCTGGTGCTGGCCGGCGGGTCGCCGGGAAGGCGGTGCGGTCGTGAGCGCGGGGCAGGAAGCGGGCGAGGCGGTCGCGCCGGCAGGCGCGCCGCTGACGGTGTTCCGGCTGCGGGTGGCGCGGGTGGCGCGGCGAAGGGCCGAAGAAGAAGAAATTTGGGATTACAGCCATCCCTACTTCGAGCCCGAGGCTGATGGGCGCCCGGCGCGGCTCGAACCGCCCCTGGCGGGAGATGAATGGTACGTCGAGAGGGAACTGGCAGAACTCGGGTTGCCGCCCACGGCCGCGATAGCTGGCGACGATCCGCCGGCGGACGGGGACCATCGAATACAGATCGACCCTGATAGGAGCTTCAACGTCACCCCTGCCGCTTACAGGGTGCTTCAAGCCGAAGGCCGACGCCGCGCTGGCGCCTGGGCACCCCACTTAGCCGAGTTGCCACGGGCCATGTCGATCTTTGGATCGCTGGGCTTGGCGTGCGTGGGCCCGTGCGATGGCCATAACGCAAACCGCGCCAGCGATGTGCCGAAATGGAAAAGCGTGGGTATCGACTGGAGCGTTTTTGTCGTCGTTGCTGACGAGGCACGGGCGCGCGCCGCCTTGTCCCGCATCACCAAACTAGGGCGGGCCGCCTGGGGTGTTGAGCTTGAGAAGGCGGACGTTCAGGAAGGGAAAGAGGAGCACGGCGGGCACAAGATTGACGCATTGTTGAAGTGGGCAAACGGCAAATGGTTCGGCGACGATCAAGACGCCTTCAACAAGCTGCCCGACGAGACGGACGACGCCTATTTCCGGCGGATCGCGATCAACCCCGATCGGCTGGACGAAATCTGCGAGCAGTGGGAGTTCTGCGGCGGCGATCTCGACCTGATCGAGAGAATGCTGGTGCCCGACGACGCGGACACGCCGTCGCCTAGCTTCTTGGTCGAGGGCCTGATACCGCGCGGTGACGTGTCGATCCTGGTGGCGCCGGAGAAGACCGGCAAGAGCACCTTGGCGACCGAGCTTGCCGTTGCCGTCGCCAGCGGCGGCGGTGCTGGTGCCTTCTGCGGCCTCAACATCCCAGCCGACGCCTGCAAGGGCCTGGTGATCCTGTTGAGCGGCGAGGACAGCACGGCGACCCTGAAGGATCGCATCCGGAGAATGGACCCGGCCGGACGGTCCGGAAAGCGCCTGATGATTTTTGGAAAGGACACCCCGCTTGCCGTCGTCCTGACCGCCGCTCGCTCCGCGCCGCTGTCCCTGCTGATCGTCGATCCCGCCGCCAAGTACATCGTGGGTGACGAGGACGCTGTCGGGCCTGTCTCCGGCTTCTTCACGGAGCTTGAGGGAATTGCCGAGGCGAAGGGCGCGGCCGTCGTTGTGCTGCACCACACGAGACGCGGCGGTCCCTATCGATCGCTGACGGATGTGGCGCAGGCGACCCGTGGCAGCGGCGTCTTCACCCAGCGCCCCCGGGTGGTGCTCGCCATGTCACGCCGGCCTGAGTTCACCTTGTTCGGCATCGCGCGGCGCGACGGCAACCCGCTGCACAACATGACGGTGCCGATGATGGTGGAGCCGATCACGCTCTATCGCGACCCGGTGACGCTGCGGCACCTGACGACACCGCCAGCGGACACCGTCGAGCACGGCGCGGCCGTGAAGAGGCCAGGCGCCGGCCAGCCGGCGGAGGAGGCGGGGCCGTCGCTGTCGGATCGCGTGCTGTCCGTGATCCGCGCCGAAGGAAGCAAGCGCCCGGTCCATCGAACCGGTCAGCGGAGCGTCTGGGCATACGGCCGGGCCGAGTTCCGCGACGCGACCCGCGCCGATGTCGAGCGCGCCGTTGATGAGTTGGTGCAGGCCGGCGCGCTGCTCGCTGACAGCAAGGGCCGGCTGTCGATCGCTCCGGCCGCATCGGTCGAACAGGCTGCCGAATGATCGGCGCGGGCATCTTCGCAGCGCCGCGCTGCGATCGTTCCCGCCGTTCCCGCCGTTCCCGGGGGGCGAATTTGGCTCGGGAACGGTTTTGGGAACGGCAGAAAACAGCCAGATTTCATCACCAGCATCTTGGGAACGAGACTGAAAATTCCTCAGATTTCCGCCATTCCCGGTTTCCGTTCCCCCTTAAGAGAGTGGGTAAACCTTTGAGGGTTTTACCCCTCTCTCTTGGACAAGGCACCGGACCGCGAGTTCTGAGGATGGGGAGCAGAAAAGAGGTTGAGCCAGCAGTCCAGCCGAGCGGTCAAAGGCGGGATCAGAAGCTGTCCGGCAACATCGCCAGCGGCGCGAGGCAAACGGCTGGTGTGGCGATGATGACGGCCAGGCCACAGACACCGCCAGGAGCCGCCGGGGGAGGATGGCGCGGTCCGCCAGACGATCCCACCCCCACACGGCCGAAGCCTCTCCAGCATCCCGCAGCGACGCCGGCAGACGACGCAGCAACCAGCCAGAAGGACGACAGAGCATGACCACCGAAACCGAGATCATACGACGCGCTGCAGCGATCACGCTGATCGCGACGGCGTCGCCGGAGACGCGGCCCTATGTGGCGCAGTTCCCGCTCCTCATGGCTGGCATGGAAGCAGCCAGCGGCGTGCCGGCGACGGACCGCGAGCGCCTGATCTTCATGCGGATGTGCGACGAACTGGACAAGGCGCGGCACCGCCACGAGCGCGCCCGCGCCCGCAACTCGAGCCTGCCTGATATCCCGGTCTTCGACGCGGAGGGGCGCATCCCCGAGGCGCTGTGGGCACTCGCTGCCGAAGGGATCGAGGCTGGGGTCCGGGAGTGCGAGGAAGCATGGGCCGGCATCGAGGTTTGCAGGGCGCGGAGCGCAGCGCGAGCGAGGCGGCGGACACCTGGTCGACGGGCGGCAGCGTCGCGGATCGGGCGATCGTCGCGCGCGGCGCGGCGGACGGCATAGGGGGGGCGACGATGGACACGATATCGGACAATGCGGACGGCGAGCGGGCTGCGAGCCAGCCGGGGCCGTACCAACTGCGGGCGGCGGAAGCGGTCGCGGTGCTGGGCACCACTGCCGGCGCAGCGCATTCGGTCACGGCGACGGCTCTACACGCCATCGGCCTGGAACTGGAAATTGCCCGGCTCAAGTACCTGAGAGCGCGGGTGTTGAACCCCAAACTTCCAGTGGTCGCGGACTTCGACGCCCGGGGCCGCATCCCGCCGCGATACTGGCGGATGGCGGCGAAGGGTGTGCGCGAGGCGCTGGCGCTGCCCGTGGCGTCCGTGAAGGGGAGCAACTGATGGGCGAGGCAATCACTGCGGTAGAGCGCGAACCGAACGAAATGCAGGCGGCTTTCGTGTTCCACTACACGAACACGCCCGGCTGCATCGGCAACGGCGCTGCCGCCGCGCGCGCTGCTGGATACAGCGACCACAGCGCACGCGATATAGCCGCTGGGCTATTACGCAAGCCACATGTCCGCGAGGCTCTGGTCCGATATGCCCGCGAGCGTCTGGCGCATTTGGCGCCGATGGCCATCGAAACGCTGCGCGAGTTCGCGGCCAATCCGGACAAATACCCGCCGCGAGTGTCGGCGGACGCGGCGAAGGCGCTGCTCGACCGAGCCGGCTTCTCGGTGGTGTCGGCGGACCGCAAGTCGCAGGAGGATGACGCCCGGGAGAAACCGGACAGCGCGAAGACGCTGGCGGAGCTGGACGCGGAGATCGAGCAGCGCATGGCGGAGCGGCGGCGGCGGGAGGCGGGGCTTCAGGTGGTCGGGGACGCGGAGCCGGTGGAGCGCTAGCGCTCCCTTCAGCCTGGATGCCGCTGGTCCTGTTATCGGGCAGACGCCGAGCCGCTGATCTGGATGGAGGGTGGTCCCCGGCCCGATTTCTATCTGTCGGTTCGAGGAAAATCCGCGAGTTTGAAGTCACAGAGGTTGACCGTCCTGGCCGCCGTCGCGGCGAGGCTATCCGGGCTTGGGTGAGCAGGCGCCTAGCCAGAGAGAGCCAATATGTGATGCTCTAGGCCCAAGCGTGCTTCTCGACGAGCAAATGCCTCGTGCACGCTGCCGATGGTTTGCAGCAGCGGCGGGCCAGCGTTGGCAACCCCGCCGACAATTGCACCGGCTACACCAACCTCCGGGCCAAAGACCGCCCCGTATGCCCCGCCCGCGATAGCACCCCCGACCCAGCCAATCGCGACTTGCTTTGCACCTGTCCACAAGTGCTGCAGGGGCTTGGATTTTGCCCTGATCACGTCGGCTCGCGCGTTCCACTCGCGAAGGCGCTCTCTTATCTGAATTCGAAACTCGCCTTCTGTATCGCTGAAGTCTGCCCGTGCGTCGTACAGTGTTCGTAAGGTGCCGTGGATTAGGTCGCGCCAAGCCACGAAAATCTCTTCATCGTTTCGGATCGCCTCAAGATCCTTCCAGCTCACCCGCGTTTCATCGATTGATGGAACCTGAGCGATGAACGCGCTGTAAAACGGGCTCCGTATCTCTTGGCTGATGAATGGGATTGCACTTTCTCGCACCTGCGCGACATACGCCTCCGCCTCGGGGATAGTGCCGAATGCAGGGTCGACTAGTCGGGTAGTCGCACCGGCCACACGGAGAGCGGGATCGAAAAATGGCAACACAGTCCGCCGGAGCAGCAAGTTTTTTAGCGGAGCCAACTCTGCGATCTTCGCAATCAATTCGGCTGACGTTTGTTGCGCAAAATATTGGTCTTCCGCGCCATTGCCGAGAGGGAGCTGTGCCCCGCGAGCCCTTCCAACGATTGGCAGCAGGTCAAGCGCTACCTGATCGCTGTAGAGCAGCGCCCGCTTGATTTCATTGAGCGGATACGGGTCGTTGTTGCCGGCGCCGACCGTCCAGTGAGCGCCCCGCCTGAAAAAGGCCGGCCGGATCTCGTGGGAAGGCTTGTCGGGCAGTCGAACAGAGCCGAGAAAGCCTTCGAGCAAGTAGCCCACTTGGACCAGATTTTCCGCGTTCCAGGCGCCACGGATACGTGGTGCATCTTCAAGCGGGCGTCCGAGGACGTTTTCAAAGATTTCGACAACATCAACGTTAGTGTCGTCGCTCATTCCCGGCTCCGTGAGGCGCTGAAGCGGCAGACTATTGCAGGTTGTAGAAAATGTATCTGGCCGAAACGTCGGATGTCGGTGCCGGGGGCAGAACGGTCCGGCGGCACCGGTTGGCCGTAGCATTCAAGGGCAATGGGCAAGGCCGGCGCGGACTGCTCGCGCGCCAAAGCCACGAGCCCCCTTTGTGCCGCAGGTCCAGACCATGGCTCCTGGTTATCGGCGGCGATACTCCGACCCTCCCATCGAATATCCAGCCAGGAAGGCTATCGCGAGGCCGAGAACATGAAGGCCGACAGCGATCACGAACCCGACGACGAAGCAGAAGACCACAAGCCCGGCGACGATGAAGACAGACCGGGCGACGAGCCACCACCCCGGCACCGGCCGTATAGAGGGCGCGGCCCCTTGCGGAACCGCACCCAACACAAGGCAATAGAGGGGGAGCGCGCCTATTCCACCGATGCCCCACAGCGTGGGCGCATGCCTCCCCTTCCACATGCTGTCAGCAGCGAGGAAGAACGCTGCGCATAGGATGAGCAGCGCACCGAGCGCGAACGCGACGTTGACGGCAATCGACCCCCATCTTTGCTGAAAAGGAACGGGCGTGTTGGGAGCGGTCGACCCCGCGCGCTGCGGGGACGCCGCCGGGGGTGCTATCCGCCGGGGCGGCGGGGCGGGGCTGGGATGCCCGACAGCGGCGGGCGGCTCGGGCGTGACCGGCGATGGGGGCGAGCGCTCCGGGCCCGGCACGCGGCCCGGATCGCCTGCATCACGGGTGTCTGCCAAGAACCTGCCTTGGCAGTGCGGACAGCGGACCGTGCCGGCGTGGCCGGAAGGAAGCCGAACGGATTTCGAACAGTGTCGGCATTCGATGATGATGCGCTCCGCCGCCATCGGCGGCGCTGATGCTGCCGCTGGCGGGCTGGGCCACGGGAAGTCATCGTCCAGGGTGCTGGCGCGAAACGGCTCTCCACAATGCGGACAGCGGACCCAGCCGGTTCGACCGGCGGGGAGCCGGACGGCCTTGCGGCAATGGCTGCAACCAACCACGACGCGATCCCCAGACATCGGCCTTGCCCCCCTTGGCCCCGTCATTCATGGCAGGATGCACCATCCGCAGAGCGGCCGGTAGACACGCCGCCGTCCCGTGACCAGCGCGGCCCGCTGGGAGGCTTCTGAGGCGCGGCGGGTGTGGGGAGACCGGCAAGCGGCCCGATCGCTTCCACGGACTCCGCTGCGGCCGTGGCGCGACAGGCGAGACACGACGGCCTCACTCTTCCGGGGCGATCAACTCGAGCCGGGCGCCGCCGGCCACCGGCCCGGCCTTGGCCTGCTCGGCAAGGTGCGCGGCCGTCGCGCTCTCAAGGTTGGCGGACAGGTGCACGGGCAAGCCGGAGGCGGTGTAGACGATCCAAAGCCGATCGCTGTCCGTGTCCGGAATGCGGAAATTCCAGACGGGCCAGGGGTCGCGGTCGTCGTAGTCGTCTGGCCAGTCGCAGGCGTCCCGATAGATGGCTTCTTGAGCGCAGCGCTCGGCCTCGATCCGGGCCTGTAGCCGGTCGATGGCGGTGCCGCGAAAGGCCCGCCCGTCGTGCACCATGACGGCGATCATCGACGGGCGGGGCATCAACGGCTGCTACGCGGCGCGGTCGGGATCGTCCGGCGTCCAGCCGGCGGCGAAGTCGTCACCGCGGAAATCGACCGCGACGACATTTGCGCCCAGCCTACCGGCGATCTCCCACCGGCGGCGCTCCCGCCTCCAGGCCGCGTATCCCTCGCTACCCGGTCCCCATTGCGCCGTCTCGTCCGCACAAGCTTCGCCGGCCGGCAGCGTGACGGTGACACCGTGGCGTTCTTCCAAGATGGCCCGCGCCCTCGCCGCGTCGGGCGGATCGAGCGGATCAGCCGCGATGGTGAGCAGTTGCTTGAACCCGTCGAGGCCGGGGCCCGTGCCATCTGAGGTCTTGAAGGCGAGGGACAGCGCGGTCAGGCCGGACCATCCGAGTTCGATATTCGTAGCGTTCATGCGATGATTTCCTACTCGATGCACCGCGGGAGGGGGCGCCACGGCGGGTTGAAGTCCCCTCTGGTCTGATCGCTCTGTCGGGATCGCTTCTTGTTGCTTGGTGATTTCGGACCGTCCGCTATGCGCGGGCCGGCGGTTTCTTCAAGGAGGCGGTCAAGTGGGCCTTCAACGCGGTGCGCCGCTCCTCGCCTTTCGCGGCTGGGTCGAGGCGATAGCGCTCCGCGCGCGCCGCTTCCACGGCGGCTCGATACTCAGGGTTTGTCCGCCACCCCCTAAGGGTCTTGCGGTGATCGTCCGGTCCAACGGCCCCGCCGCTCTCAAAGGCGTCGCCGAAAGCACCGGTTGCCAATGCATATTCGGAAAGGCTGCTCGGGGCTGCGTCTTCAGAAGTCGGGTCGATGGGGTCAGGGGGGGCAGCAGCTTCCAAGCTGATCGCTTTCTGCCACTGCTCGCCCATGGCACGGCGGTGCGACCCGTGGCCCTGTCGAGGGTCGCAGATATGGGCAAGAACCTCGACGAGCGCATTTGGGATGCTGCCTACAATGTGGCTGCGTCCGTAGAACCAGCGCAACCACGCGGCCACCCTCTGCCGGTCCTTCGCGTTCAGCCCGTCTTTGCCGTCCTCCGCCCTCGCGCGACCCTTCCGCCAAATGTCGGCGCACTCACTCTCGCCCCTGGCGTCAGCCTCTTTGAGGGCCGTGTCTCCCATGTCGTCCGCAGCTTCGGGATGCGGGATGCCAGCCGGCTTGCGGGGCATCTATGAGCGCCCCGATACCGGGCGAAGAGGCACGACATTGTCTGCCGTGGCCCCACTCAGGAGCGCGGCGATGCGCTCTGCCGTGCGATCCGAGACGGCCCGGATAGGGTCGGGCGCCAGATGGGCATAGCGCTCTGTCGTGCTCGCCTGCCGGTGCCCCAGCACCTTGCCGACCAGAAAGAGGCTATCCCCTGCCGCGACGGCGATCGAGGCGAAGGCGTGCCGCAAGTCGTGCAGCCTGACGTCAGCGAGCTCTGCCGCCTTGCGGATGCGTTGCCATGACTTTTGAATGCCCTTGAAATACTCGCCTTCGCGATCTCCGGGCAGCACGTAGCCCGACGGGCTGCCGTCTGATCCCGACAGATGCTGCAACAGCACCAGGGCTGGCGCCGAGAGAGGCAGGTTCTTTGCCCCGGTCTTGCTGTCTGGGAGCCGCGCAACGCCGCGCTGGAAGTCGACCCATTCCCACCGCAGCGTCAGGATTTCGGAAAGGCGCCCCCCGGTCAGCAGCAGGAGCCGGATGCAGGCGATGGAGCGCCAATCCTCCGGCGCATCCTCATAGCGCCCGGCGGCGTCGCGGTGCCGGGCAACCAGTTGGCGCGACGGCGCCCCCTTCTTCTTGGTCTTCTGCGCGAGCGGTTCCAGCGCGGCCCCGGGTGCCGGCGCCATGCTGGTGAGCGCATCACCCAGCCGGCCCAACTCCTCCGGCGACAGCAGCCGTTCGCGGCCTTTCTCCGGGAAGCGCTCAACGTGCCGGCAGGGGTTTGAGCCATCGGACCGCAGGCCCCACTTCTCCGCCATGGTCAGTACGTGGGAGAGGATGGAAAGACAGCGGTTCGCGTTGGCGGGCTGCGTCTTGCGGCTGTTGTGGAACCGGGCAACATCCTCGCGGCTGATCGCGCCGATCTTGATCCGGCCAAGGGCCGGGAGGATGTGCTTCGTCAGGTTCCTGTTGTCTTCCTCATAGGTCCGCTTCTTCTTGTGCGGCTTGGCGTAGTCGGTCAGGTAGCGCGCCGCCAGATCGGCAATCGTCTCCTCCCGCCGGGCGTCCTGGCGCTCTTTGCTCGGATCGCCGCCACCGGCGACGATGCCCGCCCATAGCTTGGCGATCTTGCGCGCTTCGTCCGCCGTGACGTTGCCATGCGTGTCGATTGTCGGCCGGCGCTGCTGTCCGCTTTTCGTCCGGTAATACAGAAAGTAGGTCTTGCGCCCGGCGGGCGTGACCTTGAGGCCGAAGCCCGAGATTGCCTTGTCCCAGATGATGCGATCCCGCTCGCCCTTCTCTGCGCCGTCCACAACCTCTTTCGTAATCCGGACCCGCTCGCCCATGACCCGCGCTCCCGCTACCTGGAAGCAGATAGGTAGCACTCAGGTAGCAAACTCACAAGTGCTTGCGCATCTTGCCGCAAGGATAAGGTGCAGAAAATCACAGAAACGCTCGGTCTTTCATCCTCCATCATACCGGGGCAAGGTTAGGCACCCACACTGGGGGACTGGGGGTCGTGGGTTCAAATCCCGCCGCTCCGACCAATAAATTCAATCACTTGACGAACCTCGGCGCCCGGCCCTCTACGGGCGTATGGATTCAGTTGCTCCGCAACGTGATGCCGAGCTCGGGCAGCGATACCGGCTTGGCGAGAATATTCCTGGCCTTTGGCCTCATATTTGTGTATAATGCAGTGTTTGATCGCGGCGGAGAGCCGCTTGGCCATCGTGAATCCGAGTTTGCGCTCCGGCGCCGGGCTTCGGCGGCCGGGATGGTATCTGCTGCTTGCGGTCCGACGACGCACGAGCGTCACCTGTCTGTGGCTGGCTCGCCGCGACCTGCGGTGTAGCGCGCATCGCTATTCCTCGGATTGGTAAAGTTCCCCAATGTGATCTAAGTTATTGAATTGAATAGATTTTTGTATGGGTTAGGGAGGAATAGCGATGCGGAGGTTCCGCAATAAGTTCCCCAATCGAAAAACGTAAGCAGAACGGCCATTTAAATGGCGCGTGACCACCTTTCGAAGGGGATTGGGGAAGCGATTGGGGAAGAGTGTCGGGCGAGCGCTACTGCTTCGCCCTGTCGAGTGCCTTTACATAGATGAGAGCTTCGGACTCTGGCGAGAATGCCCGGGTCACCACCCTCGCTATCTGGGAACATCCCAGGCCGGAGGCGATCATGGCGTCCAGTTCATCCGCCATGCGAATAGAGGTCGAAGCCATCTCCGAGAACGCTATGGCCGCCATCATGCACGCCTCGTCGAAGCGGCAAGGACGACCAAACTCCTCGACGAAGAGGGAATAAGCTCTGTCAGGAAGAATACTAGCGCGGATGTATAAATCATTTAGGAATTCATAATCGCCGATTTGTACAGAGACCCTCGTCTCCTGCGCCATCGCCATGAATGGCGATTGAATCGTACCAGTCAAAATCCAATCTATGCTTACCCCTAATCGCCCGATCTTGCTAAGTTGCTCGGCACCGGGCGCGGTTTTCCCCGAAACATAGTCTTGAAGCGTCCGATATCCGATTTCTGCTTGATCGGCCAACTGCCGGATGGACATCTGTCGAAGCGCAGAAAACCGGCGAATTCTTGTACCTATGAGGATTTTCGCGCCATCCGTTGACATCGCGCAGATTTCCGCAGATATTGTTCCTGTGACACACGATATCACCAATTCAGAAACTCCGCACGGAATTCCGGGCCAAACGCTGTATCGCGAGGTGCTCGCGGGGTTTGTGCTCCAAGGTGGCACCCTCGGTCGCTGGTGTCGGGAGAACGGCATTCATCGACAGAACGCGCGCTGCTGTTTGCTGGGCAGTTGGGACGGGCCACGCGCTGCTGAGCTTCGCAGCGCCATCTGCCGTGCTGCTGGCGTATTATGACCCCCCTTCATTCCGCCATTTCGACATCAGAGCTTGCTCGATTGGTGGGCGTCAGTGTGCGGGCCGCCAAGACTGCGGCGGGAAAAGCTCTACAGGCTCAACTCTCTTGGCGCGGCATCACATTTCGAACCTTCCTCGTGCAGGGAAAAGGGGGTCGGTCCGGCCAGACCTTCGCGATCGAAATCCTCTCGCAGCCTTCGGCGGCACTCGCCGTTGCCGAGCGTCCGGCGCTGCCCAACCCCATCATCATCACCGGAGACGATCCCGCGCCGGCTCGGCATTTCGAAGACACCAGGTTGGCCGAGTGGAAGCGCGACATCATTGCCTATGTGACGAAGGTGCCGAAGGACTCCCCAGCTCGCGCCTGGAAAATCAACGAGGCTACGCACGCCTTCAAGTGGCCGGCAGGAAGGAAGCAACGGCAGCTCGTCAAAGCGTCCTACGTGAAGCGCCTGGTCGCCGACTACGAGAAGGGCGAACACCACAAGCTCTATCGCAAGGAACGGGCCGACAAGGGCGCTCGGAAGGTCGCCGTCAATGAAGACTGGCACAAGGCGGCGGTTGCCTGCGGGATGGCGCCCGAGAAGATGTGGGCGATCGACGACCGCGTGACGACCCTGGTCCGCTCCGTTCTGGGCAGCCGCGACAATCCACACGTCAGCGCGTCGGGCGTGAACATCGCGATCTATTCCGAGCTTCACGAGCTGTCCCGCACGGCCGGGATGGACCTGCCCGACGAAGCCATGTGGGAAATCTGCCGCGTCCCCGAATGGCGCGTGTCTCGCGAGAAGAACTACCGGCAGCTCGCCATCCACGGCCGCGACAAGCGGCTCAACTACGACAAGTTCGAGCCGCACGTCACACGCGACCGCTCGCACCTGGTCCCTTACCGCCAAGTCTGTTTCGACGTGCAGATCCTCGATTGGATCTATCAGCCGGTCGCCAACGAAGAGGGCTTCCACCCGCACGCCATGTTCTTCGTCGACCCGGCGACGAACATGATCGTCCACCATCACATCGTCTTTCGGTCGGGCTTCACCCGCGAGGACACGTTGCGGGCGATGCGCGGCCTCGTTGTCGATCACTACGCCTTCGAGGTTGCGATCTGCGATCGCGGTTCGGAAAACGCCGTTGCCGCCGTCGTCGACGACCTGGCGAGGATGGCGGCGATGTCCAACAAGCTGCAAGGGATGCTGCGCGTCATGGACGCCGCGACATTCCAGGCGGAACACCCTGAAGCCGACTTCGGCGTACTCGGCTGGGAACCCGGCTTGCGCCAGGCGCTCCCCGGCGCACCGAAGGGCAAGCTGGTCGAAACGGTGCTCTCCATCCTGGTGAAGAAGTACTTGCCCCTCGTTCCGGCCTGGGAAGGCGGGGACCGCTTGCGCAAGATCACCGATCGTAAGGGGCATCCCAACTCCCGGCGCCACAACATCACCAGCGAGGAAGAGTACCGCTACCTGCTCGATGCGATGGTGACGCTCTACAACGCCGACCCGCAGAAGGATTCGAGGCTACTGCAGGGCCGTTCGCCGAACCAGATGTTTGCCTTGCACTCCAAGCTTTATGCTCCCCGGGTCTCTCCCCAGCACGCCGAAATCGCGCTCGCCAAGGTCCACGAGGGACTGCGGCTCGACCGCGATGGCACCTTCGGCCGAAAGGGGGCGCCTCATGGCTTCACGCGCGACCCGGCCGTGTTGGCCCACAAGAACCAGCTGATCACGGTACGGCAATCGCTGGACGATCCCGATCGTCTCTTCGTCTTCGCCCCCGACAATAGGAAGCTGCTGGGGGTGGCGCATCCGGCCCACCTGCGGCACGTCAAATGGGACGATCCGGCCGGCGCGCTGCTCAAGGGCGAAATGCTGGGCGACGCGCGCGACGCGCGGGACATGCTGCGGCAGAACGTCGAGCCGCTGAACCTGAAGCAGCGCATGACGGCCGCCGCCGCGCTGGCGCCGGCACGTCCGGCACTCCCCCACGTCCAGGCCATAGACATCGATCTCAACTGCGATTGGACCGCCTTCGAAAAGCTGAAGGCGGCAAGCGCTGCGGAAGAGGAAATGGACGAGGACGTGCTTGCGCTCAAGCGCGGCCGGATCGGCGGCGCGATCCGGTGAACGAATTGGGGCCAGGGCGCTGGAACGCCCTGACCCCGGTAACCGGCCCCTCGCGGGGCCTTCTTCACAAGCGGAGGGTAAGTTGGACAACTTCACGCGGAAACACAACCCGGAACGGCTCCCGCCGTTGCCCTACACGGAGACGCCCACCGGCAAGCGCATGTCCGATTTCGTCGGGTATTGTGATCAGACGGCGGACCTGGGGATGATCCTCTCCGAACCGGGCGCGGGCAAGACGACGATCCTTCATCATCTGGCGGGATCGATGCCGGATGCCTTCTACATCTACATCGCCAAGCCTGAAGGCACCGCTTCCACGGTGCTGCGCAAGTTGTGTGAAGCGCTGGACCTTTGGGCGCGCGCGGAGCGCAGCAGTCTGATGATGGCGGCGCTCCTGCATGCCGCCTCCCGGTTCCGCAAGCCGCCGATCTTCTTCATCGACGAGGCGCAGAACCTCGACGACATGGCCATGGAAGCGCTGCGCGCTCTCTACGATCAGGGCGGCTTCATCTTCATCTTCGCGGCCAACCACAAGGTGACGAAGAGGTTGAAGCGCGACCTGCCGCAGCTCGAAAGCCGCATCGGCTTTCAGATGACGGTCGAGCCGGTGCGCGGCGACATTGAGGCCATCGCCGCCTCGGTCGGCGTTGCGGAAGAGGCGATCGTGAGGAAGCTCTGGCAGATGTCGATCGAGCGCAACTACGACGGCAAGCAGTTTCACAGCCTGCGCTTGCCGGTGAAGGTATTGCGCTGCGCCGTTGCGCTCGCGGGCAGGGACACGGCGCCGACCGTCGAGCATGTGAGGCAGGCGATGGTCACCGTCAGCGGGGGGCTGGCATGATCGCGGCACCCTTGCTCGACCTGATCACCGATTGGAAGCAGCTCCCGCACGTCGTCGTGCACGGCGACGGGCTGGCGCCCACCATCGAGCCGCATTCGATCGTCTTCTATGACCCGCAGCTGCGGGCCGTCGATCGCGATGGCGTCTATGTGGTTCGGCTGCATCCCGACATGGAGCCGCAGCCGTTGCGCCTTCAACTGTGGTCCACCGGCCAGATCGGCATCATTCACGATGCCCGGCTGCGCGCCGTGACGAAGATGGACCGCCGCGCGCTGGCGCCGCTGGTGCTCGGCCGGGCCATCGCCCATCTGCGGCTTTTCGGAAGGGGGTTGTGACATGGCGATATCGACGAAACAGACCGGCCTCATCCACGTCGCCTTGAAGCGGCTGGGCATGGAGGATGACGATTACCGCTCGCTGCTCCTGCGGGTGGCCGGTGTCACCAGCTCGGCCGAGCTGGACGGCGAAGGCTTCGGCGCCCTGATGGATGAGTTCCGCCGGCTCGGCTTCGAAAGCACCGCGCACAGGGCGAGCTTCGGCGAGCGGTCGGGGCGCATGGCCACGGCCGGTCAGGTCGCGCGCATCCGCCGCCTGTGGGCCGCGAGCGGCTACGACAACGGCGATCCCCGGAAGCTGGACGCCTGGATCGCCAAGCGGTTCGGGGTCGCCTCGCTCCGCTTCCTCGATTTCGAACGGGTCAACAAGGTGATCGCCGCGCTCACGGCCATGGCCGCGCGCCGGCAGCATATGGAGGTGGCATCATGAAGACGGAACGGACGACGGCGGCCGAGC
>Ga0164290_1000905_pt1 | contig 67465 bp, 71 predicted proteins | sample Micstemetagenome_FD_108782 | JGI IMG/M metagenome (GOLD analysis project Ga0164290, IMG submission 108782) | Contaminated culture microbial community from soil near Moab, Utah, USA - Microcoleus steenstrupii SON62 (Illumina Assembly) | ecosystem: Environmental > Terrestrial > Soil > Soil crust...
CGGGCGGAGGAGAGTCCGGGGGTCCTCGAGGGCAGGGATGGATCCTGCCCGCTTGCTCGCCGCGCGCCTTTGGATGGAACCGCTACTGACACGAACACGGTCAGCAAGTTTCGCCTTCCGGCCACTCCGCAAGGAAGGGTCCGGGACGCCGGTGAGGCCCGAGAAGGGCCGCCAGCCGGCGGGGCGAGTGGATAACGACCACGCGGGGCAGTCTGCTTCGTCGAAACGGTAAACTCAAATCGCAACCGGGCGAGGCCCGGCTGTCCCGCGCCCTCCCCAACCGTCTGGAAACAGGCGGCGCAGAGTCATGCCCATCGCTTCCATCAACAAGTTTGCAATTCAAACAAGTCTGACGTAGATCGTCCGCATCAAGAGGGGAGAAATCCGTGTCCGCCATCGAAACCGATACCCGACCCGACCGCCTGCATGGCCTCGACGCCCTCAGGGGCGGTGCCCTGCTGCTCGGCGTCGTCCTGCACGCCGCCATGAACTACATGCAGCCGGCGATCTGGCTGTTCCCCGACGACCAGACCTCGCCGGTCGCCTCCGTCCTCTTCTTCGCCATCCACCTGTTCCGGATGACGGCCTTCTTCCTGATCGCCGGCCTGTTCGCACACATGCTGCTCGGCCGCCGCGGGACCTGGGGCTTCATCAAGGACCGGTTCGGCCGCATCGCCGGCCCGCTGTTCGGCCTCTGGTGGGTCGTCTTCCCCGCCTTCATCGCCGTCATCGTCTGGAAGGCGGCCCTCGACAACGGCGGCGTCATCCCCACCGACGGCCCGCCGCCGCCGCCCCTGACGCTCGAGACCTTCCCCCTGCTGCACCTGTGGTTCCTCTGGGTGCTGCTGCTGTTCTACGCCGCCTTCCTGCTGCTGCGGGCCCCCTTCGCCGCCCTCGATCGCGACGGCGTCGTCGGTCGTGCGCTCGACCGCCTGACCGGCCTGCTGATCGGCGCCTGGTCGCCGGCCCTGATGGCCGCGCCCCTGGCCCTCGCCCTGTGGTTCACGCCGGACTGGTACGCCTTCTTCGGCATCCCGACGCCCGACAAGGGCTTCGTCCCCAATATCGCCGCCCTGACCGCCTTCGGAACCGCCTTCGCGGTCGGCGTCCTGCTCGACCGCCGCCGCGACCTGCTGCGTCGCATCGAGCGCCTGTGGCTCGTCTTCACCGTCATCGCCGTCGGCTCCGGGGCCGGCGCCCTGGTCCTCTCCGGCGGTCCCGTCCCGGCCCTGGCGCCCCTGACCGATCCCTCGCTCAAGGCGGGCGCGGCCTGCATCTACGCCTTCGCCGTCTTCGCCTCGACCTTCGCCGTGACGGCCCTGTCGCTGCGCTTCCTGTCCGGCTACAGCGCCGTGCGCCGCTACCTCGCCGACGCCTCCTACTGGATCTACATCATCCACCTGCCGCTGGTCATGGCCGGCCAGGTCCTGATGCTGGACGCCCCCCTGCCGTGGTGGGGCAAGCTGACCGGTGTGGTGATCGGCGTCATGGCCGTCTCCCTGCTCAGCTACGAACTGCTGGTCCGCCACACCTTCATCGGCAAGGGCCTGAACGGCCGCCGCATCCCATGGCGGCGCCGTCGCGAACCCGTCCCGGCCCCCGCCGAATAGCTTGCCAACCCCCACCGGCTCGTCCACCCAATCGGGACGAGCCGGCTCCGGAGAATCGCACCCCATGTCCGCCAAGCCCCGCCTCAATTCCCCCGAGGACGACCTCGCCTTCATGCGCTCGATCGTCGAGGGCGGCGGCCGGCCGCACCTGACCCTCGGCGTCGCCTATCTGGCGGGCGGTCTGCTCTACGGCCTGCAGTGCCTGTTCCACGTCGGTCAGGCCACGGGCGTCATCCGCTGGCCCGACCTCGCCAACCTCGCCTTCGTCGTCGGGATCAGCCTCGGCTTCCTGATCGTCCTGGCCTGGGCCATCCGCCGCGACAGGCAGGACGGCGTGGCGAACACCCGGGGGCCGATGGCGACCCGCGCCCTCAACGCCGCCTTCAGCGCCACCGGCATGGCCAATCTGGCGGTGATCCTGATCTTCGGCTTCGGCGCCGCCCGGGACCAGGACTTCGCCATCTGGCTCTACTATCCGGCCGTCATCTTCGCCCTGCAGGCCGCCGCCTGGTACGTCGCCTTCAGCCTCAAGCGCAAGACGTGGATGCTGGCCTGCTCGGCCGGCGGCTGGCTCACCGCCGTGGCCCTCGGCCTGCTGGTGCGCCAGCCCGAATGGTATCTCGGCGTCTGCACCGTGGCCCTGTTCGCCCTGTTCGCACTGCCGGGCTGGATCATGGTCCGCGACGCCCGCGCCGCATCCAGGGCGGCCTGACCCATGGGCCTGGCCGACCTCGGACGCATCGACGATGTGATCCACGGCCGCATGCGGCTGGGGATCATGGTCTATCTGGCCGACGTCGACGCCGCCGATTTCACCGAGCTCAAGACCGTGCTCGAGGCCACCCAGGGCAACCTCTCCGTCCACCTCAAGAAGCTGGAGGAGGCCGGCTACGTCGCCATCGCCAAGAGCTTCGTCGCCAACAAGCCCCTGACCCGCGTCTCGATCACCCGCGAGGGCCGAGAGGCCTTCGCCGCCTATCTCGAGGCCATCGGCGCCCTGATCGGAGGGCGGGAATGAGCGCCGGGCCTTCCGCGCTTCGGTCAGCCCCCGGGGAAGGGGGCCGGATCCTCGACCAGCACCGGCGTCAGCTTGCGCACCGCGCCCGACGGGTCCGGCCACAGGATGCTCTGGCCCTCGGGCAGGCCGAGCAGCCCGGCCCCGACGTGCGACAGGGCCGAGATCAGGCCCGCGTCGATGTCGGCCTCCTGCGGCAGGACGATCTTGACGCGGCGCAGGTCCGCGGCGCGCCCGTCGGTGTAGTGGACCCAGCGGCCGAGGCCGACGGCGTGCGCCGGCCGGTCCCCGGTCACCGTCGCGCGCTCCAGCTCCTGTTGCAGCAGGCCGGCCGCGCCGGTCGCCTCATGGTCGCCGACCAGCCGCGACAGCTGGTCGTGCTCGGCCGGGGTCAGGAAGATTTCGGGCAGGCCCGCCGAAGCGGTCGCGCTCGTGGAAAGGGTTTCGGCAGCGGTCATTGCGCGCCTCCAGTCGGGGAGCGCCGCCTCAGCGGTCGCTCCGGATTTCAGGATATCGGTGGGTCAGGGAAGGCAATTGGCGTCGCCCGGGACGGACGTTCGCGCGTACGCTTCCGTCCCGGGTCAGTCGCCTGCGACGAGGCGTCCCGCGTGGTTCTGCATTCGGGCGATGTCGGAAGACCGGAACATGACCCCTCCAAGCTGGGGTGGCCGGGAAGGGAAGTCAAATGACCCCGCCGCCCGCCGCCCTCCGCCCCCAGGTCATGGGCATCGTCAACGTCACCCCCGACAGCTTCTCCGACGGCGGCCGGCTGGCGGGCGTCGAGGCCGCCGTCGCCCACGGCTTGCGGCTGGTCCAACAGGGCGCCGACATCCTCGACGTCGGCGGCGAGAGCACCCGCCCCGGCGCCGGACCCGTGTCCGAGGCTGAAGAGATCGCCCGCGTCCTCCCCGTCATCGAGGGGCTGCGCGCCGCCTGGGCCGGGCCGATCAGCATCGACACCATGAAGCCCGCCGTCGCCCGCGCCGCCGTCGCCGCGGGGGCGACCCTGTGGAACGACGTCACCGCCCTCGGTTTCGCCCCCGACAGTCTGGCGACCGCCGCCGACCTCGGCTGCGACGTCGTCCTGATGCATATGCAGGGCGAACCGCGCACCATGCAGGCGGCGCCGCATTACGACGATGTGGTCGCGGAGGTGACTGGCTGGCTGGCCGCGCGAGCCGGAGCGGCCATGGCCGCCGGCGTCGCCCGCGAGCGTATCTGGCTCGATCCCGGCATCGGCTTCGGCAAGACGGCGCAGCACAACCTCGCCCTGACCGCGAACCTCGACCGGCTGGTCGCCACGGGCTTTCCCGTCCTCTACGGAGCCAGCCGCAAGCGCACCATCCAGTCGATCGACCCGACCGCCGCCGACCCCGCCGACCGCCTCGGCGGCTCCCTGGCGCTCGCCCTTGAAGCCGCGCGGCGAGGAGCCGCGATCATCCGCGTCCACGACGTCCGCGAAACCGTACAGGCGCTGAAGGTTCAGGCGGCGCTCAGGTCGGAGCGTTGATCTGCCAGGAAACCCCGAACCGGTCCTGCGCCCAGGCGAACCGCTGCGAGAAACCATAGTCGTCCGGCGGCATGAGCGTCTTTCCGCCCTCGCCCAGCGCCCCGGCCAGACCGTCCACCTCCCCGGGCCCGTCGACGGTCAGGAAGATCGAGGTCGAAGGCGTGAAATCGAACTCATGCACCGGCGGGGAATCGTTCGCCATCACCTCCAGCCCTCCCACCGACAGCCGGGCCATCGCCACCGTGCCGTCCGGCTTCCTGTCGAGCGACAGGATGCGGGTCCCGGGAACGACTTGCCCATAGAAGGTCAGGGCCTCCTCGCAACGGCCCTGGAACATCAGGAAGGGGGCGGCGGCGGTGATCATCACTCGTGTCCTCAACTCTTGCGGCGGTAGGTGGTGGTCATGAACAGGGTCCAGGACCCGTCGTCGTTGCGGACCCGGGCGTTCAGCCGGCGCTCGTCCTCGCTGACGATCTCGATCTCGTCCTCGTACAGCGCCTCGCCGGGCTGGCCGTCGAACCGCGGCCCCTCGCTCTGCAGCCGCAGCGACCGTCCGTCCTCGTCCAGCGCGCCGTCGTACAGCCACAGCCTCGACATCATCGAAGCCACAAACGTCCCCGTGAACCGGCCCGTCTCCGGATCGAAGCCGATCGTCATCAGGCTCCCGGTGTCGCACCCGCTGGCCATGGTCCCGCTGGCCTCGGCCAGCATCCACGCCTCGCCCAGCATGCGCACCGTCTCGGTTCCGCTGGCCCGGTATTGCGGCTCGTCGGGGATCATCCGCCCCTCGAACGTCCACTCGCCGGCCAGCCGGGCCAGCCAGCGATGCTCGTCGCGGATGTCCGGCGTCATTCCGTCGTTGGCCATGACCTTAGCCCTCCATGTCCAGTGTGGCCGCATAGGCGTCGCGCAGGGCGAACCAGCGGTCCCAGTCCCAGGGATGGCGCACGCCGCGCACGGCGTCGTCCAGGCCTTCCATATGATGGTGCCAGCCGCTGAGCACATTGCTCCGGGCGTTCCCCCACGACTCCGGCAGGCGATGGACCAGCGTCAGATGGGTCCCGTCTCCGTCCGGCTGCAGCCGCCACGACACCACCGACTCCGCATTGCTGCCGAAGGTGTGCTCGAAACGGGTGAAGGGCTGGACCGTCAGCACCTCGTTCGACTGCCGGCGCTTCTCCGGCGTGTCCGGCATGAATTCGTGATCCGGCTGGCGAAAATTCAGATCCATCCGCCCGCCCGGGACCAGTTCGATCTCGGCCTCGGCCAGCCAGCACGCCAGGCCGTCTCCGGTCGTCAGGGCCGTCCACACCCGCTCGGGCGAGTGCCGCAGCCGGCGTTCGAAGCGCAGCTCCCAGCCGCCGCCCTCCAGGCGGCGCAGCGTCCCGGCGTCGGCGCCGCGGCGCACCGTCGTGTCCATGGTCCCGGTCATTGCGGAAACTCCTTGTCGAGATGGGCCTCGAGCGCGTCGAGGCGGTCGGTCCAGAAGCGGCGGTACTGGGCCAGCCACATGTCCAGCTCCTTCAGCGGCGCGGGGTTCAGGCTGTACAGCCTCCGCTGGGCGTCCTTGCGCACCGTCACCAGCCCCGCCTCGCGCAGCACCGACAGGTGTTTCGACACCGTGGGCTGGGCGATCGGCAGGGCGTCGACGAAGTCGCCCGCCGGCCGTTCGCCGTCGGCCAGCATGGACAGGATGGCCATGCGGTGCGGTTCTGAAAGGGCTTGCAGGGCGGCGTGCATGAATATCGTCTATCAGCAATATAGCTGGAATGCAATATACATCGCGGCCTTGCCTGATCGCTCTCTATTGCCCATTCGATCGCCATGACCTCGCCCCTCGGACGCGTCCTGATCATCGCCGGCTCGGACTCCGGGGGCGGGGCGGGGATTCAGGCCGACATCAAGGCCGTGACGGCGATGGGCGGCTACGCGGCCACCGCCATCACGGCGATCACGGTGCAGAACACCCTCGGCGTCCAGGGCGTCCACCCGCTGCCGCTGGATCTGATTGAGGCCCAGGCGCGGGCGGTGCTGGACGACATCGGGGTGGATGCGATCAAGACGGGGATGCTGGGCTCCACCGAAGTGGTCGAGCGGGTCGCCGCTATCCTCGATTCGTCCGGGGCGCCCGCCGTCGTCGATCCGGTCATGATCGCCAAGGGTGGTCAGCCCCTGCTGCCGGACGAGGCTGTGCAGGCTGTGCGCAGCCTGATGATCCCCCGCGCCGCCCTGCTGACGCCCAATGCGCCCGAGGCCGAGGCGCTGACCGGCGTCGCCGTCGCCGATCTCGATGGCCAGCGCCGCGCCGGCGAAGCCCTGCTGACCTTGGGTGCGCGGGCCGTGCTGATGAAGGGCGGCCACGTCGCCGGCGAGACCGTGATCGACCTGCTGCTGACCCACGCCGGCGAGACCCTGCTGGAGGGGCCCCGCCTGCAGACACGCCACACCCACGGCACGGGGTGCACCCTGGCCAGCGCCTGCGCCGCCGGCCTCGCTAAGGGGCTGTTGCTGGAGGTCGCAGTGGCCGAGGCCTGGGCCTATGTCGCCGAAGCCATCCGCCGGGCCCCGGGGCTGGGGCAGGGGCATGGGCCGCTCGATCACGGCTGGCCGCTGAGGGACGCGAAATGAGCGATCTGGAGACCCGTCTCGCCGACATCGTCCGCGCCGATCCCGGGCTGATGCACGTCCTGACGACGATCCGCGGCCTCGGCCTCGACGACTGGCGCGTCTTCTCCGGCGCTGTCTATCAGTCGGTCTGGAATGCGGTCACCGGTCGACCGGCGGGTTACGGCGTCCGCGACTACGACCTCGGCTATTTCGACCCGGATGCCTCGTGGGACGCGGAAGACGTCGTCATCCGGCGCGTCGCCGCCGCCTTCGAGCCGCCCTTCCGCGACATGGTGGAGGTCCGCAACCAGGCCCGCGTCCACCTGTGGTTCCAGGGCAAGTTCGGCGAGCCCTATGAAGCCCTGACCGGCACGGATGAGGCCCTGGCCCGCTTCGTGGCCCCCGCTTTCGCCGTCGGCGTGCGACTGGAGGACGACGAGACCCTCAGCGTCGCCGCGCCTTTCGGGCTGGAGGACGTCTTCTCGCTCACAATCCGGCCCAACCCGAACCGGCCGTTGGCAAGGGGATGGGACCGGGCCGTGGCCAACGCCTGCTCGCGCTGGCCGGAACTCACCATCATCGAGCCGGAGGCCGCCTGATGCGCCAGTGGACCGTCGACGCCTTCGCCTCCGCCCCGTTCCGGGGCAATCCGGCCTGCGTGGTCGAGCCGTTCGACCGATGGCCTGACGACGGCTGGATGCAGGCGCTTGCGAAGGAGAACAACCAGGCCGAGACCGCCTTCCTGCTGCGCACCTCCGACCCCGCGCGGTTTGGCCTGCGCTGGTTCACCCCGGGGCGCGAGGTCGACCTGTGCGGCCACGCCACCCTCGGCTCGGCCCATGTGCTGATGACCGAATTGGGGATGGAGGCTGCGGCCCTGACCTTCGACAGCCGATCCGGGCCGCTGATCGTGCGCCGCGCCGGCGACCGCTACGAGATGGACTTCCCGGCCGATCCGCCGCGCCGCACCGGGCCGGTTGCCGGACTGGCCGCGGCGCTGGGCGTCGAACCGGTCGAGGTCTGGGCTGGCCGCTATCTCGTCGCCGTCCTGGAGGATGCTGAAGCCGTGCGAACCCTGCGGCCGGACATTCCCGCCCTCGCGACCCTGCAGGGCGAGGCCGGAGAGGCCGGCGAGGTCATCGTATGCGCCGGCGCCGACCCGGGTGACGACGTCGACGTGGTCGATCGGTTCTTCGCCCCCGGCTGCGGTGTCGACGAGGATCCGGCCACGGGCTCGGCGCATTGCATCCTCGGCCCCCTGTACGCCGACCGGCTGGGGCGGGCGGCAGTGCGTTTCCGGCAGGCCTTCCCCGGGCGGGGAGGGGACATCATGACCGAGGTCACGGGCGACCGCGTCCTGCTGCGCGGTCAGGCCGTCACGGTGATCGAGAGTCGCCTGCGCCTGGCGCCATAGAAAAGGGGCGCCGTCCTTGCGGACGACGCCCCTCGGGCCTTTCCGGGAGGAAAGGTCAGGCCTTACCGGCGACGATTGTCACGGTCGCGGCGCTCCATGCGGATCTGAATGGCCAGGCGGTCATAGCGGCGATCCAGATCGTTCCGCTCCCAGCGGGTCAGTCCGCCACGCATATAGCTGCGCTCCAGACGGACCAGGCTGTTCAACTCGGCCCTCAACCGGGTGGCTTCGCGGCGGCTCAGCGCCCCGTTGCGCATGCCGACGTCGATCCGGCGATCCAGTTGATGCTTGCGCTGGCTGATGGCCTGCCAGCCGCCGTGGTTCTGGACATAGGCCGGGCCCCGGGCCGGGCCATAGTTCTGGGCGACGGCCGGAACCGCGACGGACGCCGCGGCGATGGCCAGCACGGGGATGAGGGCTTTCTTCATCATCGGTTTGATCCTTCGCGTTCGACGCAAGCCGGGCTGGCTGCGTTGACGTCGACAAGACCACCCTTCGCCTGATCCCGATCTGAACGGCTTGTGTCAGCTTGCGTTCATGTCGATGACAACGCATCCATGGCCAGCTCACTCGCGGCGTTCAGTCGGAGCCTGCGAGGCGGTATCTGTGAAATATGTCTACACTCGCCGTTCAGCCGTCGTTCAGAGCATGGGGCCTAGACCGTCGCTCATGACCCGGATGCCTGTCTACGTCCTCGCCGCCCTGCTCACCGCCGCACCCCTGTCTGCGGCGGCGCAGGATCGTGACGAGCGGCCCAGCCTTCAACAGGACCGGCGCCCTGTCGTGGGCGGAGGCGGGGCCGGGCAGGAGCGCGGCGATCGCGGCGACCGCGCCCGGCCCGGAGTCGAACGGGAACGGCCGTCCCGGGAACGGCCCGATGCGACGCCCCGCGTGAGCCTCGGCGCCGCCGCCGAGCGCGCATCCTCCGGACGCCCGGGACGTTTCTTGGGCGCCAGTAATCGCGGCGACTCGATCGTGGTCCGCTGGGAGTATCCCGGCGGCCGGGTCGCCGACATCGTCGTGGACGGCCGCACCGGCCGGGTGATCGGAGAACGCTGAATGCGCGTGCTGCTTGTCGAGGACGACGCTGACCTGTCGCGCCAGTTGAAGGGCGCGCTGTCCGACGCCGGCTATGCGGTCGATCATGCCGCCGATGGCGAGGAGGCTCATTTCCTCGGCGACACCGAGCCCTATGACGTGGTCGTGCTGGACCTTGGCCTGCCCAAGATCGATGGCGTCTCGGTGCTGGAGCGCTGGCGTCGCGACGGCAAGACCACGCCGGTGCTGATCCTGACCGCGCGCGGCGCCTGGTCGGACAAGGTCTCGGGCTTCGACGCCGGGGCCGACGACTATCTGACGAAGCCGTTCCACACCGAAGAACTTTTGGCGCGCCTGCGGGCCCTGCTGCGCCGCTCCGCCGGAATCGCCTCCTCGACCCTGTCGTGCGGCGGCCTGCGGCTGGACCCCCGCGCCGCGCGCGCCAGCGTCAACGGCGAGCCCCTCAGGCTGACCTCGCTGGAATACCGCCTGCTGCACTATCTGATGATGCACCAGGGCCGGGTGATCAGCCGCACCGAGCTGGTCGAACACCTGTACGACCAGGACTTCGACCGGGATTCCAACACCATCGAGGTCTTCGTCGGCCGTCTGCGCAAGAAGATCGGCCCGGACCGGATCGAGACCGTGCGCGGTCTGGGATATCGGCTGACTCCCCTGCCCGGGGAGAGCGACGAGACGTGACGGACGGCGCGGGGGGCTCTGTCGGCGAGGCGGCGGCGGACCGGCCGCGTAACTGGGGCCGCTGGTTCGGGCGGCCCGGGCGAAGCCTGACGCGACGTCTGATCTGGCTGGCCTCCGCCTGGATCGTCCTCGCCCTGTTCCTGGCCGGATGGGCCCTTACCAACCAGTACCAGGAATCCGCCCTGCGCCGGCTGGGCGCCGTTCTGGCGGACACCATCGATGAAGTGGTGGTGGCCACCAACGCCGCTCCCGACGGTTCGGTGACCCTCGACGAAGTCAGGGACGATCGCACCCTGCGGCCCCTGTCCGGGAAATACTGGGCGGTGGCGGAACCCGGTCCTGGCGGGCGGCTGCGGATCCTGGTGCGCTCTCCGTCATTGGCGGGCGAGAGCCTGGCCATCCCCGATGAGCTTCCCGACCGGCTCGCCGCGGCCCGCGGCGCGACGATCAGCTACAACGTTCCAAACGGCCTTCGCAGCGGCGCGGGCCCCCTGGGGGCGCCTCTGCGCGTGGCCGCCAGCATGAAACAGCTGCCGGGCCGGAGTCAGCCGGTGGTCTTCCTCGCCGGCATCGACCGCTCGAATATCGACAGCGACACCCGCCAGTTCGCCACCTTCACCTGGACGGCCCTGCTGATCCTTGGCGTGGGGCTGGTGATCGCCGTCTTCCTGCAGGTCCAGATCGGTCTTCGCCCCCTGTATGCGCTCAGGAACGAGATAGCCGATGTCCGCAAGGGCAGGGCGGCGCGGATCGCCCGCAGCTACCCCCTCGAGATCCAGCCCCTCGCCGAACAGGTCAACCGGCTGCTCGACCACAACCAGGAGATCGTTGAACGCCAGCGAACCCACGTCGGCAATCTGGCTCACGCCCTGAAGACCCCGCTGTCTGTGATGCTGGCCGAGGCCGGCGCGCAGAAAGGCCCGCTGCCGGACATCGTGCGGCGCCAGACCGAGGTCATGAAGGCCCAGGTCGACCACCATCTGCGCCGCGCCCGCGCCGCCGCCCGCGCCCAGATGCTGGGCGAGATCACGCCCATTGAACCGGTCCTCGACGAGATGGCCGTGATGCTGGAGCGGGTGTTCAAGGACAGGGGCGTCGTCATCGACTGGCGAGCCCCCGAAGGCCTCGCCTTCCGCGGCGAACGCCAGGACCTTCAGGAACTGCTCGGCAATCTGATGGAGAACGCCTGCAAATGGGCTCGTCGCCGGGTCCGGATCTCGGCCGGGGCGACCGGACTGGGTCAGATGGTCGTGGTGGTCGAGGACGACGGTCCGGGCCTGCCTGAAGACCAGCGCGAGGCGGCCCTGCAGCGGGGCTCTCGCCTCGATGAATCGACCCCGGGTTCGGGCCTCGGCCTGTCCATCGTGGTCGAGCTGACCCGGGCCTACGGCGGTCGGATCTCGCTTTCCGACAGCGAACTGGGCGGCCTGAAGGCCGTGCTTGAACTGCCTGCCGCCGAAGCCTGAACGCTCCTGCGGATAGCGGATGTTAACCTCGTCCGGGCCAGTCTGGACGCGGCCGGTGGCTTGACCGGTCGCGAAGGTGTCTGAATGTCGGGGCTGTCCGTCGCCCACCGCGTCGCGCTGGCGGCTATGATAGAGCAGGTGACCGACGCCACGCTCGCGAAGCTGTCGTCGGCGGCCGTCGCCCTTCCCGGGGCGCGGGCGCTGGAGCTCGCCGACATGCTCGCCGACGAGGTCCTGGACCGGAGCCGCCGCCGGCTGGTGCTGGCCCCCCTGCTTCCGATGTTCAGGCCGCGCGCCGACGGCGTCGAGGCGATGACCTTCCCGCCGGCCGTGCTGCCGCGCCTGTGGAAGGCCGGAGCGGCCCGGGAGCCCGCCCTGCTCCCGCGTCTGGACACGGGCGGCCCGGATGCTGTGGCCGTTTCAGACCGGATCTGCCTCGCCGCCGCCGCCGCGGTCCGGGATCGCCCCGATCTGATCTGGCCGGCGGATCTCGAGCCGGAGCGGCGCGAGCGAGGCCTGCCCGACCTGGCCGCCTGTCTCGACCTCACCCCCCTGGCCCGGCGCGGCCTGCCCTCGATCGAAATCTGGCTGAAGCGGCCCGACGGCGACCAGATCGCCGAGCTGCGCCTGCTCCTCAAGGACTGCGCCGACGTCCATGTCGACGGGGCCCAGCGGGTGCTGGAGGTTCTGTTCTCCCACCTCGACGACGCCGTCCTGATCCTGCGGATCATCACGCAAAGCTCCTGCTCGTCCGGTCGGGAGGGCTTTCTCAGCGCCTCCGAACTGGCCGGCTTCATCGAGCGGCTGATCGCCGGGGTCGACACGCGGGTCGAGCGGATCAGGCGCTTCCGGCCGGGCTCGGGCCTCGCCGACGTCGATCTGGTCATCGAGGATCTGACCTGGTGCGCCAATGTGCTCAGCGAGCTGGACGTGACCCTGACCCTCAATCCGCTCAGCGTCTGGGGCAAGTCGGTGCGCGACGCCCGCGTCAGCCTGGCCGGCCAGCTCTCGGCGTTTCTGCGCGCCGCCGACCGGGCCGTCGACAAGGCCATGCCGCTCGAGCGCGTTCAGCTCGCCGGCCGTATGACCCGCAAGTCGCCGCAGCTGGACGCCCCGGTCCAGGGGGAGACGGTTCAGGCGGTGCGGCACCTGCTGAAACTGGTGGGCGCGGCGCGCGGCGCGGCCTCGACGTTCGGCGCCGAATCCGATCGCAAGATCCTGGTGGAGTCCCTGACCGACCGCCTGACCGACTATGCCGACATGATCCTGCTGATCGTCAACGACGGCGAGGCGCCTGACGAGGTCAACGCGCTGCGGCTGGTCGAACTCGCCGCCCGCTGTCTCGATCTGATCGACGCCCAGGCCGCTGCACGGACCGTGCGTCGCCGCGCCGCAGTGGCGGGGACCGGCAAGGGCAAGGCCCACCCCTCGTCCCGGGCCGCCTGATAGGCTACATCGCCTGGCGATGACGATGTTCTGGATCATGACGGCCGTGATGGCGGCGCTGGCGGGCCTGCTGGTGCTGGCCGGCGCGCGTCGCGGTGCGGACGCCGGCGAGCTTGTGACCCCCGCTGTCGCTTCGGCGGAACTGTCCGAACTGGATCGCTTGAAGGCCCGCGGCCTGCTGGACGAGGCCGGCTGGATAGCCGCGCGGGCCGAGGCCGGGCGGCGCATCCTCTCGGAGGATCGCGACACGGTTCTGGTCGTCGTCGGGCCCCGCGACCGTTTCTGGGTGCTGGGCGGGATCGTCGCCGCGGTGGCCGCTGCGCTGGGCCTCTATATGCTGAGCGCCGCGCCGGGCTTGCCCGATCAGGGATATGAGGGGCGCGTCGACGAATGGGCGACCCGGCTCGAAACGCTGCAGCCGCCGCAGATCGCCGCAGTGGTCGCGCGCGCCGTCGAGGATCGTCCCGATGATCATCAGGCCCTGACGATGCTGGGCGTGGCCCGGACGGAGGCTGGCGACCCGATCGGCGCTGTATCCGCCTTCCGCCGCGCCGCGGCCTTGCAGCCGGACGACGCGGCTGGCTGGACGCGGCTGGGACAGGCCCTTGTGCGGGCCAACAGCGGGGCCGTCAGCGCCGACGCCGAGGCCGTCTTTCGCCGGGCGCTCGAACTTGACGCGGGACAGGGGTCCGCGCGGTACTTCCTCGGCGAGGCGGCCCTGGCGCGGGGTGACGGGCCGACGGCCCGCGAGATGTGGACGCCCCTGATCGCCGCAATGGATCCGGCCGATCCGGACCGGGCGCAATTGCAGGCGCGCCTGGCCGGAGCGGCCGAATGAGCTGGCTGCCGAAATCGCCGAAAGCCCGCCGCCGTCTCTGGGTCGTGGCGGCCGTGGCCCCGGTGCTGGCCCTGGCCGTGGGTCTGTCGCTCTACGCCATGCGCGGCAGCGTCACCTTCTTCTTCTCGCCGTCCGAAGCCACTGCGGAAAACGCGCCGGCCGGCCGCGTGGTGCGGCTGGGCGGACTGGTCGAGGCCGGCAGCGTGGTCCGGGACGGCTCGGGCCAGGTCGCCTTCGCCGTCACCGACAATGTGGCGACCACCCGCGTGGTCTACCAGGGCGACCTGCCCGACCTGTTCGCCGAGGGGGAGGGCGTGGTGGCCCAGGGAGCCTTCCTGCCCGACCGCAGCTTCCGAGCCACCCAGGTGCTGGCCAAGCACGACGAGACCTATATGCCGCGCGAGGTCGCCGACAGTCTCAAGGCCAAGGGCGAGTGGCGTCCGGTCGATAGCGCGGCCGCGCCGTGATCATTGAAACGGGCGCCTTCGCCCTCGTCCTCGCCCTCATGCTCGCCGTCCTTCAGACCCTTCTGGCGGCGGCCGGACGTCTGCGCCGCAGCCCCGTTCTGGCCGGAGCGGCCACCGGGGCGGCCATCGGCTCGGCGCTGGCGGTGGCGGTCGCCTTCGCCATCCTGATCCAGGCCTTCGCGGTGTCGGACTTCTCGGTGTCCAACGTCGCCGCCAACAGCCACACCGACAAACCGATGCTCTACAAGGTCGCCGGCGCGTGGGGCAGCCACGAGGGCTCGCTGGTGCTGTGGTGCCTGGTCCTGACCGGCTTCGGCGCCCTGCTGGCCCGGGCCCGCAATCTTCCGTTCGGCCTGAAGACCTCGGCGGTGGCGGCCCAGGGTTTCCTCGGCGTGCTGTTCCTCGCCTTCGCCGTCTTCACCTCCAACCCCTTCTCCAGGCTGGAGCCCGCCCCGTTCCAGGGGGCCTCGCTGAACCCCCTGCTGCAGGACCCGGCGCTCGCCTTCCACCCGCCGCTGCTCTACGCCGGCTATGTCGGCTTCTCGGTCTGCTTCTCCCTGGCGGTGGCCGCCCTGGTCGAAGGTCGGGCCAACTCGGCCTTCTGGCCGGCCTGGGGTCGCTGGGTGCGGCCGTGGGCCCTGGCCAGCTGGGCCTTCCTGACCGTCGGCATCACCCTCGGCAGTTTCTGGGCCTATTACGAACTGGGCTGGGGCGGCTGGTGGTTCTGGGACCCGGTCGAGAACGCCAGCTTCCTGCCGTGGCTGGCCGGCACGGCCCTGCTGCATTCCGCCGTGGTGACCGAGCGACGCGGGGCGCTCGCCGGCTGGACCACCTTCCTCGCCTTGCTGGCCTTCACCTTCTCGATGCTCGGCGCCTTCCTGGTCCGCTCGGGCGTCCTGACCAGCGTCCACGCCTTCGCCGTCGATCCCGAGCGCGGCATGATGCTGCTGGCCATCCTCGGCCTGACCGGAGGGCTGGCGTTCGGCCTGTTCGCCGTGCGGGCGCCGCAGCTGAAGAGCGGCGGCATGTTCGCTCCCGTCAGCCGCGAGGGCGCGCTGGTGCTCAACAACGTCTTCCTGACCGCCGCCTGCGCCACCGTCCTTCTGGGCACCCTCTATCCGCTGATCCTGGAGGCGGCGAACGGCTCGACCATCTCCGTCGGCCCGCCCTATTTCGCCCTGACCTTCGTGCCGCTTATGGCGGCAGCCCTGCTGATCCTCCCGGCCGGCCCGCTGCTGGCGTGGAAGCGGGGCGACCTGCCCGGCGTGGCCCAGCGGCTGGCCGTCGCCGCCGGCCTTGCGATCCTGCTGGCGCTGGTCGGTTTCGCCGTGTTCGAGCCGCGCAAGGCCCTGTCCGCCCTCGGGATCGGCCTCGGCGCCTGGTTGATCCTCGGGACCCTCTCCGAGACCGCCGAGCGCATCCGCCTGTTCCGCGCCCCGGCCGCCGAAAGCCTGCGTCGGGCCCGCGGCCTGCCGCTGGGCGCCTGGGGAGCGACCCTGGCCCATGCCGGGCTCGGGGTCTTCGTGCTCGGGGCGGTGGTCGAGACCGGCTACCGGGTCGAGGCGGCCCGTCCGATCGCCGTCGGCCAGGTGGTCGAGGCCGGCCCGTGGCGCGTCAGGCTCGACGACGTGCGGGTGGTCGAGGGGCCGAACTATCTCGCCGAACAGGGCCGTCTGACGGTCACTCTGCGCTCCGGCGCCGCGCCGCGCCAGATCACCGCCGAGCGCCGCTTCTTTCCGGCCGGCGGCCAGACCACCACCGAGGTCGGCCTCGATTTCCGCGGTCTGGACGACGTCTATGTGGTGCTCGGCGATCGCGGCCGGACGGCGGCGGGCCAACCCGCCTGGAACGTCCGGGTGTGGTGGAATCCCTGGGCCCGGTTGATCTTCCTCGGCCCCGCCCTGATGGCCCTCGGTGGAGCGTTGTCGCTGATGGACCGCCGGCTGCGGCTGGGCGTCAGCCGGCGGAAGGCTGCGGCATGAAGCGGATCCTGCTGATCGCAGTCGCATCCCTGGGCCTGATCGCCGCGCCCGCGGCCGCGCAGGAGCCGCCCCCCGCGCCCGACCGGCCGCTGCCCGACGCAGCCCAGGAAGCGCGCGCCCAGGCCCTGTTCGACGGCATCCGCTGCGTCGTCTGCCAGCACGAGGCCATCGCCGACAGCCCCGCGGTCATCGCCGCGGACATGCGCGGCCTCGTCCGCGAACAGGTCGCGGCCGGCCGTTCGGACGCCGAGATCAAACAGGACCTCGTCCGCCGCTATGGCGATTTCGTGCTGTTCCAGCCGCCGCTTCGCCTCACGACCTGGCTGCTTTGGTTCGGCCCTGTGGGCCTGATGGCGGCCGTCTTGGTCCTTCTTATGCTCCGTTCGCGCCGCCGCCGGGTCGATGTCGCGCCGCTGACGGCCGAGGAAGAGGGTCGTCTGGCCGATATTCTCGGTGCGGACGAGCTTCGCCGTGATCCTGACGCAAAGCCGTCTGACGACTAGGGCGGACGGACCCTTCCTCTTGTCCCGGCGTTGGCGGGGAGAGGCTGTGTCCTGTATTGACGGACTGACCGGGCGTCGCGCCCGATGAGAGGATCGTACGAAACCCGATGATGAAGCGTAAGGAATTCATGCTGGGGGCCACGTTCGGCCTGGTTCTCGCGGCCGGCGCCACCGCCGGCGGCGTTATCGACTGGCCGACCGCCGAAGCGGGTCCCGTCGCCGGGGTCTCCGGTCGCCTCGCCCCCAGCGCCGGCGCCGCCGGCCTCGCCTTCGCCCCGCCGCAGGGGGCTCCCCTCAGCTTCGCCGACATCTTCCAGCAGGTCGCGCCCGCCGTGGTGCAGATCAACGTCGAATCCCGGGTGACCGGGCCGTCGACGATCCGCATCCCCGGGCTTCCGTTCGCCATTCCCACGCCGGAACAGGACGGCGACGATGAAGATGGGCGCACGGCGCGCGGAGCGGGCTCCGGATTCTTCATTTCCCGGGACGGCTATATCGTCACCAACAATCACGTCGTCGCCGACGCTGTCGAGATCACCGTGGTTCTGGCCGATGAGCGCGAGCTGAAGGCCGAGGTCGTGGGCCGGGATCCGGCCACGGATCTCGCGGTCATCAAGGTCGTGGGCTCGGATTTCCCGTTCGTGCAGTTCGAGGAACAGGCCCAGCCCCGCGTCGGCGACTGGGTGATCGCCGTCGGCAACCCCTTCGGTCTCGGCGGCACGGCGACCGCCGGCATCGTGTCCGGGACGGGGCGCCAGAATATCGATCCCGAAGCCAACGCGGGCTATGTCGACTTCCTGCAGATCGACGCCGCCATCAACACCGGCAACTCCGGCGGCCCGACCTTCGATATCTACGGCCGGGTGATCGGGGTGAACTCGGCCATCTATACCCAGACCGGCGGTTCGGTCGGCATCGGCTTCGCCATCCCCGCTTCGGTCGCCAAGCCGATCACCGAGCGGCTGATCCGGGACGGCAGGGTCGAGCGAGGCTATGTCGGCCTGACGCTCACGACTCCGCGCGCAGCCATGTGGGAAGCCTATGGGCTGCCCTCCGACACCCGGGGCGCCTTGGTCACCGAAGTCACTCCGGGGGCGCCGGCTGATCGCGGCGGCGTGGAGATCGGCGATGTCATCACGGCCGTGAACGGTCAGGCCGTGAAGGACAGCACCGAGGCGACCCGGCTGGTCGGCGCTGTGGCGCCGAACTCCAACATTCGTCTCGAGGTGAATCGGGGCGGCCGCCGCGTCACGGCCAATGTCCGGGCCGGAACCCGGCCGTCTGAGGACGAATTGCGGCAAGGTCTCTCGGGTGCGAACCCCGAGACGGGGGGCGAAGCCCCGTCGGCGGGTGCTGAAGGCGCAGCGATCGAAGGCGTCAGCGTAACGGCCGTGACGCCTGCGGTCCGTCAGCGTTACCGCCTGCCGGCGACGGCGACCGGAGTCGTGGTCACGGGCGTGGCGCGCGGCACGCCAGCCGCCCGCCTCGGCCTGAACCCCGGAATGCTGATCACTCACGCCGATCGGCGGGCCGTTTCCTCCGCCAGCGAGCTTCGCTCGATCGTGGCGTCGGTGAAGTCATCGGGCCGGGCGGGCGTGGTGTTGTTCGTCATCGAGGCGGGCGGTTCGCAGCGGGTCCCGGTCCTGCTTGAGTTCGCTGAGGCCGAGTGAACCTGAACAACGCTTAACTGCCCCCATCGCCGCCGATGCGCTAACATCGGCGGCGATTCCGCATCTGAGGGCTGATTCCATGCGCATCCTGGTGGTCGAAGACGACGCCGAAGCCGCGACCGCCATGGTCCGCGGCCTGACCGAGGCCGGTCACGAGCCGACCCATGCCGTCGACGGCGCCTTCGGCCTGCTCGAGGCCCAGAAGGGCGGCTACGACGTCTATGTCGTCGACCGCATGATGCCCCGCCTCGACGGCATCGGCATGGTCGAGACCCTGCGCAAGGACGGCGACCAGACCCCCGTCCTGTTCCTCTCCGCCATGGGCGAGGTCGACGACCGCGTCGCGGGTCTCAAGGCCGGCGCGGACGACTATCTGGTCAAGCCCTACGCCTTCTCCGAGCTGATCGCCCGGGTCGAGGCCCTGTCCCGCCGCCGCGAGACCGGCTCGGTCGCCACCATGCTCAAGGTCGGGGATCTCGAGATGAACCTGATCGCCCGCACCGTCCATCGCGGCGGCCAGGAGATCGACCTGCAGCCGCGCGAGTTCCAGCTGCTCGAATTCCTGATGCGCCACGCCGGCCAGTCGGTGACCCGCACCATGTTGCTCGAGAAGGTCTGGGAATACCATTTCGACCCCCAGACCAACGTCATCGACGTCCACATCAGCCGCCTGCGCGCCAAGATCGACAAGGGCTTCGACCACGCCATGCTGCAGACGGTCCGCGGGGCGGGGTACCGGCTGGAGCCCTGACGGCAGCCAGTGAAACTCCCCTCCCTCCTTCGCCGCACGCCCTTCCGGCTGACGCTGCTGTTTCTCGCCCTGTTCGCGGCGGCGGCCAGCGCGATCCTCGCCTATGTCTATTTCGCCTCGGCCGCCGAGGCGCGGACCAAGGCCGAGCGCGAGGTGCGCGGCGAGATGCAGGTGCTGACCGGCATCTACAAGGAACGCGGCTTCGATGCGCTCAACATGGCGCTGATCGACCGCACGCTGCGGGACAATTCCTTCGTCTATCTGTTGCAGAGCCCGGACGGCAGCCAGACCACCGGCAGCCTGACCATCTTCCCCATCGAAACCCTGGAAGAGGATCAGCAGTGGATCACCTTCCCCTTCACCGAGACCGACGCCGAAGGCCGCGTCCGCCGGCCCCAGGTGCGCGGCGTCCAGACCCGGCTGGCGGGCGGCGCCATGCTGTTCGTCGGCCAGTCGCTCAGCGACACCGAGGCCTATCTGGCCCGCCTGACCCAGGCCCTGTGGGCGGCCATGGGCATCGTCCTGCTGCTCGGCCTCGCCGGCGGGGCGCTGGTCAGCCGCAACCTTGAACGCTCGATGGGCCGGCTCAACCGGGTCGTCACCGCGGTGCAGGAGGGCGACCTCAAGGCCCGCGCCCCGGTGCGCAACTCCGGCGACGAACTGGACGAGCTCGGGGCCGGCCTCAACACCATGCTGGACCGGCTCGAGGCGTCGATGGCCTCGATTCGCCACGCCGGCGACGCCATCGCCCACGACCTGCGCTCGCCCCTGACCCGCATGCGGGCCAAGCTGGAGGTCTCCCTGATCGACGCCGAGGCCGGCAAGATCAACGGCGTAGACGCACTGCAGCTGGCCCTCGACGAGGCCGACAACCTGCTCAAGACCTTCAACACCGTCCTCGCCATCGCCCGGCTGCAGGCCGCCGCCGGTCGCACCCCCGACCCCCAGCGGTTCGACGCCGCCGACCTCGCCGCCGATATGGCCGAGCTCTACGAACCCGCCAGCGAGGACAAGGGGCTCGAATTCTCCGCCGAGATCGAGCGCGGCCTGATGGTCGAGGCCAACCGGCCCTTCCTCGCCCAGGCGCTCGCCAACGTCATCGACAACGCCATCAAATACACCCCGCCGGGGGGCGCTGTGATGCTGCGCGCCCGCCGCCGCAGCTCGGGCGAGATCGAATTCTCGGTCACCGACACCGGCCCCGGCGTCCCGGAGGGCGACCGCGAGCGCGTCCTCCAGCGCTTCGTCCGCCTCGATAACAGCCGCACCGAGCCCGGCTCCGGCCTCGGCCTGTCGCTGGTCGGCGCGGTGCTGGAGGCCCACGCCGGCCGGGTCCAGCTCGACGAAGGCCCCGGCGAATACGGCGGCTTCGGTCCCGGCCTGCGTGTGGCCCTGGTCCTGCCGCCGGCGGATGCGGCGTGAGCGAGACGCTGGCCCGGGCGCTCACGCCCTGCGGTCCCGTCATCGACCCGGAGGCCGCGGACCGCGCCCGCGAACGCCTCACGGAAGCCGCCTCCGACGGCGGTTGGCTCGAGACGCTCGACAGCGCCTGGCCGTCGCTCTCGCCCGTCTTCGCCGCCTCGCCCTATCTGGCCGGCCTGGCCCGCCGCTGGCCCGATAGGCTGGCCGCGATCCTGGATGACGAACCGGCCGCCCGTCTGGCGGCGATCCTCGGCGCCACCACGGCGCTCACGGGCGGCGCCGACGAGCTGCGCGCGCCGCTGCGCCGGCTCAAGGGCGAGTTGCATCTGCTGACGGCCTTGGCCGATCTCGGCGGGGTCTGGGATCTCGACCAGGTCACCGACGCCCTGAGCCGGTTCGCCGACGCCTCGGTCAACGCCGCCCTGCGCGCCGTCGCCGCTGACCAGCGCGAGCGCGGCAAATTGGTCAGCCCGCCCGACGATCCGCGCGGCCCCGTCCCCGGCCTGTTCGGCCTCGCCATGGGCAAGCACGGCGCCTTCGAGCTCAACTATTCCTCCGACATAGACATCAGCCTGTTCTGGGAGCCGGACGCCCTCATTCCGGCCCTCGCCGACGGAGTGGAGCCGCAGCGTTTCCTCGACCGCCTCGCCCAGTCCCTGGCCGCCCTGATGCAGGAGCGCACCGGCGACGGCTACGTCTTCCGCGTCGACCTGCGCCTGCGCCCCGATCCGTCCTCGACCCCGCCGGTCGTCGCGGCGCCCACCGCCCTGGCCTATTACGAGAGCGTCGGCCAGAACTGGGAACGGGCCGCCTTCATCAAGGCGCGGCCGGTCCTCGGCGACCTCGCCGCGGGCACGGGCTTCCTGAAGGCGCTCCGGCCCTTCATCTGGCGCCGCAGCCTCGACTTCCCCGCCATCCTCGACATCCAGTCGATCAAGCGGCAGATCCACGTCCACAAGACCGGCGACGGCCTCGAGGCGGCGGGCGCCAACCTGAAGCTGGGCCGGGGCGGCATTCGCGAGATCGAATTCTTCGCCCAGACCCAGCAACTGATCCTCGGCGGCCGCGATCCAGGGCTGCGCACGCCGCGCACCGTCGAGGCCCTCGCGGCCTTGCGCGACGCCGGCCATGTGGCCGTAGACGCCTGCGCCGAACTGACCGACGCCTATGTGACCCTGCGCCGGCTGGAGCACCGGGTGCAGATGCTGGACGACGAGCAGACCCACAGCCTGCCGGAACAGCCGGCCGCCCGAGCCCGCATCGCAGCCCTCGCCGGCGTGAGCGACCTGGCCGGCTTCGACGCCGGGGTCGAGGCCCTGCTGCTGGGCGTCAACCAGCGGTACGGGGAACTGTTCGAGGGCGGGGAGGAACTGTCCTCTCCCTACGGCTCCCTTGTCTTCACCGGCGTCGAGAACGATCCCGAAACCCTGAAGACCCTCGACCGGATGGGCTTCTCCGACCCGGTCATGGTCGCCGACACCATCCGCGGCTGGCACCACGGCCGCATCCCGGCGACGCGAACGGCCCGCGGCCGCGAACTCTTCACCCGCCTCGCGCCGCGGCTGCTGACGGCGCTGGCCGACACCGGCGCCGCCGACGCCGCCTTCCGCCGGTTCGCGGTGTTCTTCTCGGGCCTGAGCGGGGGCGTCCAGGTCCAGGCCCTGTTCCTGGCCCAGCCGAAACTGTTCGACCTCGTCGTCGGCGTCATGGCCTTCGCCCCCCGGCTGGCCCGCGCCCTCGGCCGCTATCCGGCGGCCCTCGACAGCATGCTGGACGCCCGCTTCAGCCGCAACATCGAGGAGGACTCCGGCGTGGTCGCCCAGATGGGGGCCGAAGCCGCCGCCGCCGCGGACTTCGAGATCGCCATGAACGTGGTGCGCCGCGTTCACCGCGAGCAGATGTTCCGTATCGGCGTCCAGAGCCTCACGGGGCGCGCCGGGCCCGAGGAAGCCGGGCGGGCCTACACCGCCCTGGCCGACGCCTGCGTCCGCGCCTTGGCGCCGGCGGCCATGGCCGAAACCGTCCGCCAGGGCGGCGCCCTGACCGGTGGCGCGGTGGCTGTGGTGGCGCTCGGCAAGGCCGGCTCGCGCGAGATGACCGCGAGTTCCGACCTCGACCTGATGACGGTGTACGACGCCCCTGCGGACGCCGTGTCGGCCGGCAAGGACTGGGCGGCGGGGGTGTTCTATTCGCGCTTCACCCAGCGGCTGATCGCGGCCCTGTCGGCGCATACGGCGGAGGGCGGCCTCTACGAGGTCGACATGCGGCTGCGTCCCGGCGCGGCCAAGGGTCCGGTGTCCCTGCGGCTGGCGGCGGTCGAGGACTATTATGCGACCGAGGCCGACACTTGGGAGTTCATGGCCCTGACCCGCGCCCGCGTCGTCTGGGCCGACGACGCCGGTTTCGGCGCGCGCGTGTCGGCGTCGCTGGAGGCGATCCTGCGCCATCCGCGGCCCGGGGTGGGCTTCGCCGCCGACGCCCGCCGGATGCGCGATCTGATGGCCCGCCAGCGGCCTCCGCAGGGGCTGTGGGACGTGAAACTGGCCCCCGGCGGCCAGGTCGATGCGGAGTTCGTCGCCCAGGTCCGCCAGCTCCGCCAGGCGCGCGCCGGCGAGCCCCTGACCGTCTCCACCCTCGGGGCCCTGGCCGACGACCCTGAACTGGCCGAGGCCTGGCGGCTCCAGCAGGCCCTCAGCCAGATACTCAGCGCCGCCTTCAACGATCGTCCGGACCCGGACCAGGAACCGGAGGGCTTCCGGGAGCGGTTGGCCAAGGCCGCCGGCTTCGCCAGCTTCGACGCCCTGAAGGCCGGACTGGCCGAGGCCCGCACAGCCGCGCGCGCCGCCTTCGAGGCCGCCCTGCCGCCGGTCGGCGACGGAGACTGACGCCAGCCGCGTTTCATTCTCCAGACAGGGACATACGGCCGCGTCGGGCGGCCATGGAGACATCGACATGCGAAAGACTCTTCTGGTGGGCGCTCTGGCCGCCCTGACCCTTGCGGCGGGGGGCGTCGCCGTCGCCCAGCAGGCCCCGGACCGCGCCCAGGCCCCCGCCCTGCGCGCCGACGCCGATGGCGACCAGCGTCTGAGCCGGGCCGAATTCGTCGACTCCCGCGTCCAGCGCCTCGCCGCCGCGGACGCCGAACGTGACGGCGCCGTCAGCCGCGAGGAAATGCGCGCCGCCGCCCAGGCCCGCCGGGCCGAACGCGCCGACGCCCGCTTCCAGCGTCTCGACGCCGATAACGACGGCGTCATCAGCAAGGCCGAGTTCGACGCCCGCGGCGAACATCGGTCGGAAGCCCGGGCCGAACGCGCCCCGGGCCGCGCCGCCCATCGGGGTCCGCATCGCGGCGCCGCCCGGGCCGGAGGGATGGCCGACGGCCAGCCGATGGTGATCGCCGAGGCCCGCACCCGGGCCGAGGCCGCCTTCGCCCGTATGGATGCGGACAGCGACGGCTACATCACGGCCGCCGAGCGTCAGGCGGCTCGCACCGCCGGGCGTGAGCAGGCCCGCGAGCGGATGACCGAGCGCCGCGCCGCCCGTCGCACACAACAGGCGTCGCCTCCGGCGCCCGCTTCGGAGTAAGCAGATGGCGGGCGCGGCGGTCCTGGACCTCACCGGCCTCGGAACAACCTTTCCACGAGGCCGGATGGCGACCTTCGCCGACCCCGACGAGGATTTGGTGCGCCGCGTGGGTCAGGGCGACCCCGCGGCCATCCAGGCCATGGTCGCGCGCAAGCTGCCGCGCATGCTGGCGCTCGCCCAGCGTATGCTCGGCGATCCGGTCGAGGCCGAGGACGTCGCCCAGGAGGCGATGCTGCGGGCCTGGCGGCAGGCGCCCGGCTGGGTTTCCGGCAAGGCCCGGTTCGACACCTGGCTGCACCGGGTGGCGCTGAACCTCTGCTACGACCGCCTCAGGCGCCGCCACGAGGTTCCGACCGACGCCATGCCGGACCGGCGCGACGACGGCCCGGCGCCGGACCGCGGCCTGCTCGCCGCGGACGTCGGCGCGGCGGTCAACGGGGCGCTGGCCCGCTTGCCCGACCGGCAGCGCGAGGCCATCGTGCTTTGCCATTATCAGGAACTGACGAATATCGAGGCGGCGGGGCTGATGGAGATCAGCATCGAGGCCCTTGAAAGCCTGCTGTCGCGGGGACGGCGGGCGTTGAGACTGGCGCTGGCCGAACATCGGCCGGGCGCCGAAGGAGAATGATCGTGATGACGGCGGAACGCTTCTTCGCCCTTGTGGCCGCCTATGGCGCCGACCGCCGGCGCTGGCCCGAAGGCGAGCGCGCCGCGGCCGAGGCCTTCGCCGCGGACCGCGTGGACATCGCCCGGCCGGCGCTCGATCAGGCCGACGCGATTGACGCCCTGCTGCACGGTTCGCCGACGCCCCAGGTGTCGATGGCCCTGCGTGATCGGGTGCTCGCCGCCGCCGCCTCGGCCGGGGGCCGGGCCGGGCGCACCGGACGGCTGTGGATCGACCGCCTGGCGCTGGCCTTTGGCGCAGGCTGGGCCGTGGCTACCTGCGCCGGCGTGGTCGCCGGCGTGATGCTGACCAGCCACCTCACCGCCGACGCCCGGGCCGACGCCGTGCTGTATCAGGCTTCGCTGCTGGCGATCGATGACACGGAGGTGCTCGGTTGAGCCCGAAAGCCCTGAAGATCGCGCTGGCTGCGTCCGTCGCGCTGAACCTGTTCGCCGTCGCCGCGGGGACGACCGTCGTGATCAATCGCGAGCGGGTCGAAAGCCATGCCGCAGCCCAGCAAAGCCCCGGCCGCACGCGTTCGCCCATGGGACTGGTCGGCCGGCTCAGCCCCGAGGCCCAGCCGCAGGTGCGCCAGTCGCTCCGCGCCGCCGCCCTGTCGGCGCGCCCGGATTTCGAGGAAGCCCGCGCGAAGCGACGCGAAGCCATCGCCCTGGCGCGATCGCCCGACTTCGAGCCGACCCGGCTGACCGCCCTGCTCGATCAATCCCGGGCGGCCGAACTGCGGGGGCGACAGCGTCTCGAGGCGGAAGCCGTCACCCTGCTGTCGGGTCTGGAGCCGGCCGACCGGGCGGTCATGGCCGAGATCCTCGCCCGGAAACGCGGCGGGGGCGCCCGGGAGGCCGGCCGGAACTCTCCGGGCGAAAAGGCGGCTCCGGCCGGCTGAGCCCTAGGCCGCCTGACGGCTCCCCATCGACAGGCCCGCGTCCGGCTGGTCCGCCGGCTTGCGGATGGGCAGGTCGAAGCTGACCGTCGTGCCGCGCCCCGGCTCGCTTTCCAGCGTCAGGGTTCCGCCGTGGAGCTCGATCAGCGACTTGGTCAGGGCCAGGCCCAGGCCGGTGCCCTGGGTGGTCTTGGAATGCTGGCCCTCGACCTGTTCGAACGGCTGGGCCAACCGGCCCAGGTCCTCGGCGGCGATGCCGATTCCCGTATCTGTGACTGCGACGCGGACACGATCATCGTCCTCGCGCGACAGGGCGACGACGATGTCGCCCCCTTCCGGGGTGAATTTCACGGCGTTGGACAGCAGGTTCAGGATGACCTGCTTCAGGCCGCGATGATCGGCCTCGATCGTCGGCAGGTCCGGCGCGTCGACCAGCAGCTTCAGTCCCGCCTCCTCGACCCGTCCGCGCATCAGCCGCGCGGCCTCTTCGACGATCTCCTTCAGCGACACTTCCTCATAGTGCAGCGTCACCTTGCCGGCCTCGATCTTGGCCATGTCGAGGATGTCGTTGATCAGGCTGAGCAGATGCTGCCCCGAGCGCAGGATGTCTGCGGCGTAGCCCTTGTAGCGGGGATCGCCCAGCGCCCCGAACATCTCCCCCGCCATGATCTCCGAGAAGCCGTTGATGGCGTTCAGGGGCGTGCGCAGCTCGTGGCTCATATTGGCGAGGAATTCCGACTTGGCCTGGTTCGCCGCCTCGGCCCGCGTCATGGCGACCTCATACTTGCGCGCCAGCTGGGACAGCTTGTCCTCGCGGTCCTCCAGCTCGGTGATGGTGGCGTGCAGCCGCTCGGTGGCGCGCTGGCGCTCCGCCTCCTTCTGCTTGATGGCGGTGATGTCGGCCGCCGAAACCACGGACCCGCCCTCCGAGGTGAACCGTTCGACCAGCTGCAGCCAGCGGCCGTCATGCAGCTCGACCTCGCGGGCGCCGGCCCGCCCGCCGGCGGCCGGCTGTTCCGACTTGATGGCCAGGGCCGCGATGCGGTTCAGGTCGGTCTTCAGCGCGCCCCTGCGCACCACGCCGGGCTCGAAGCTGAAGGCGTCCTCGAACGCCTGGTTGGACAGGATCAGACGGCCGTGACGGTCGAACAGCACGAAGGCGTCCGACACGCTCTCGATGCCGTCGCGCAGCCGCCCCTCGGCGGCCTGGGCATGAGCCTTGGCCCTCCGCGCCTCGGTGGTGTCCAGGGCGATGCCGAGGATCGAGGTGAAGCCGTCCTCGCCGCGCTCGCCCCGCGCCTGGCCCCGGGCGTCGATCCAGCGCGCCCGGCCCTGGGCGTCCGGCACCGGGAAGCTGACCTCGAAGGCGCCGAAGGTCTCGGCCTGACGCAGGGCATGGTTCACGGCGTCACGGTAGCGGGGATGGATGCGCTCCATCATCGCCTCGGCCGAGACCGCGCCGGTTCGCTCCAGACCCATCAGGTCCGCCATATAGTCGGACAGCAGGATCTGGCCGCTCTCCAGATCCCAGTCCCAGACGCCGCATCGCGCCGCCTCGACTGCGCCCCGGAAGCGGCGCTCGGACGCCGCCCATTCGCGGCTGATCCCCACCTGCTTGCGTTCCTGCAGTTTGGCCAGCAGCAGAACCAGCACGCCGATGATGAAGGGCGCCGTCAGCACCCAGGCGTCGTCCATCAGGGCTCCGGCCCCGACGCTGACGGGAGTCGAGGCGACGGCGATCACGCCCGTGTCGCCCACCGCCACCGTCGTCCGCCGCACCCCGCCGTCGTCAGCCGACAGGGTCGCGCCCTGGCCCAGTCCGTCGGCCGGCGCCCGGTCCAGCGCTAGCGCCGCCTCTTCGCCCGATCCCCCGGCCAGAAGCGACTGCGGCCCTGACAACAGCCACAGGTCCACCCCCTCGGTGGTTCTCAGCGAGGGCAGGGGGGCGCGGCCGACCAGCCGGCTCCCATCCGCCATCGGGCGCGCGATCAGCAGCGCCTCGCCGTCGGCCGCCAGCATCGGCTTGCCCGGCGCGGATGTGAATCCCGCCGGCGACGCGCCGGCGGCCGCCACGACGTTGCCGCCCTCCGACACCACTGCGAAGGCGGCGTCGGGCGCGGCGGCGCGGGCCTGCTGGATCGTCCCCGCGGGGCTCAGCGCCCGGGCGGTGGCGGCGCGGACCGCGGCCTCGACCGGGCTGATGCGGGTTTCCGTCTCCAGCGCCAGCAACCGCGCCTCGCGGTCCACCGCCGCCATGCGCAGGGCGTCCGCCTCCTGGCCCGGACGCGCCATTTCGCGAGCGAACAGAAGCACATAGGCGGCGACGGCCAGGGTGACGGCGAGGATCGCGATCCGCACCCATGCGGGCGGGCCCTTGCGCCGGTCCTGGGCGCGCCGTCCTTGCGGGGTTATGCGGCGCTCACTGCCCCGCAAGGCGCTCTCCCGGACGATTCGGCGACGATGGCTGAATCTAGGCTGCGTCGCGGATTCCTGTCGAGGCTTGCTTGCCCCCGACAGTGGATCAATTGGCCGCCGCGTCCAGGATCAGGCCGCGCGGGAGGGCGTCGGCTGGGCCGCCGAGGCCTCGAGGGGCGGGCCCAGCACGTCCGTGACGCCCTTCAGCACCGTGCGGGCGTCGCGGGCCAGCAACTGCATCTCGGGCGGGGCGTCCTCGGGCGCGTCGTCGACCGCGGCGACCATCCGTTCGGCCAGGGCCATCAGCCTCGGCGCCGCGGCGATCAGCCGGGCCTGGAATTCGATCTGTTCCGGGTCGCGGTCGTACTCCGCCCCCGGCACCCGCCAGCCGCCCCAGTCGGCCTTGTCAGTGACCACGACCGGGTAGGTGCCCGGAAACGGATGGTGCGGCGTGTCCTCGGCCGTCTGCCACTTGTTGCGGGCCCGCATCAGCCGCCAGGTCTCGCCTGCATTGGCGGCCGGGTCCTCCGTCGGCAGCAGCAGTTCGTGGCCGAGAAACTCGCGCCCGAGGCCGACGTCATAGGTGACCCGCACGGGCTCCTCGAAGCCCTTGGCCCACACGGGCTGGACCTTCTCGATCTGCGCCCAGGCGCCGACACACTCGACCCAGACCTTCTGGCCCTTCTGGAACTGCGCGCGCGCCATCGGCGTCTCCCGTCATGAACGACGAGCATGCGCCCCGCGGGTGAACACGTGGTTTGGCGAAAGGGTTAAGCGGACCTTGACGGCCCGCGTCCCCGGAACTCCCCCCGCTCAGGAGCGGGAGATGTCTTCCAGCGCCTCGCCGGCGTATTTCTCCTTCCCCCGCGTCGACAGATCGCCCAGCGACACCACCCCGACCAGTCGATCATCCTTGTCCAGCACCGGCAGGCGGCGGATCTGCCTCGAGCCCATGGCGTCCAGCACCGTCTTCAGATCGTCGTCGGCCCGGGCGGTGTGGGCGTCGCGGCTGATGTATTCCACTACCGGCGAGGTGCAGGCGGCGCCGCCGGCCACGGCGCGCACGGCGATGTCGCGGTCGGTGATCGTGCCGATCAGCCGATCGCCGTCGGCCACCGGCATGAAGCCGAAATCGCCGCTGGCCATGCGCGAGGCGACCTCCTGCAGGGTGTCTCCCGGGCGGGCGACCTGCACATCCTTGCTCATCACGTCGCGAACTTTCATCGGGCCATCTCCTGTTTGTCGGGTTGCCGACAGAACCCCCGGGTCCGGGGCCGGTTCCTGACTGCCAGACAACGAACCCCTCAGGGTCGTGTCACCCGCGACCTGCTTTGATGCGTCCATCACCCGGGAATGATCCCGGACACGAAAGGACGATTCAATGAAGACCGCCATGATCAGGAAAGCCCTGCTTCCCGTGCTGGCGGCGTCCGCGGTCATGGTATCGACCCCGGCGCTGGCCCAGAGCTTCAGCGTGAGCCTCAATTTCGGCTCGCCCGCCTACAATCAGGGCTACGGCCCGGTCTACCACCAGGGCTACGGCCCGGGCTACAACCAGGGCTACGGCCCGGGTTATGACCAGCGGTACGGCCGCGCCCCCAACCCGCGCGACCTTCAGCTTCGCGCCCATGTGCTGTCGCAGCATATCGAACGGCTCGCCTGGGATCGCGGGGTTCACCGCAACCAGGCCCGAAGCCTGGCCGCCCAGATGGACCAGTACCGTCGCGCCGAGCGGCAGTACGCCCGCAACGGCCTGACCGCGCGCGAGTACGCTGATCTCAGCAACCGGCTGAGCCGGATGCAGACCCAGCTCCAGCGCGTCCACCAGGCCCGCTGGTAAGCGACCGCGACCCACGGAGGGCCGCCCCGGCGACGGGGCGGCCTTTCTCTTTGCGCCCGGCCCGGCTAAGCCGCCACGTCCCTGCCGGAGCCGCTTCATGACCCCCGCCGCCGCTGAAAGCCGTGACATCCTGCGCCGCCTGGGCGCGCCCGAGGCCGCCTTCGCCGCCGCCGGCCTCGCCACCCGGTCGCCAATCGACGGCTCGGTCGGTCCCGTCGTGGCCGAGGCAGACGCCGCCGCCGTCGAGGCCGCCGTCGCCCGCTCGGCCGCGGCCTTCCACGCCTGGAAACGCGTCCCGGCCCCGCGCCGCGGTGAACTGGTCCGGCTGCTCGGCGAGGAGCTGCGCGCCTCCAGGGACGACCTCGCCCGCCTCGTCACCCTCGAAGCCGGCAAGATCATTTCCGAGGGGCTCGGCGAGGTGCAGGAGATGATCGACATCTGCGACTTCGCCGTCGGCCTGTCGCGTCAGATTTACGGCCTGACCATAGCTTCGGAACGCCCCGGCCACCACATGCGCGAGACCTGGCAGCCGCTGGGCCCGGTGCTGGTCATCTCGGCCTTCAACTTCCCGGTCGCGGTCTGGGCGTGGAACGCCTGCCTCGCCCTCGTCTGCGGCGATCCGGTGATCTGGAAACCGTCTGAAAAGACCCCCCTGACGGCGCTGGCGACCCAAGCGATCCTCGACCGCGCTATCGCCCGTTTCGGCGACGCCCCGGACGGTCTGTCACAGGTCGTCATCGGCGGCCGGGACACCGGCGAGACGCTCGCCGCCGACCCGCGCATCCCGCTGGTCTCCGCCACCGGCTCGACCCGCATGGGCCGCGCGGTGGCCCAGACCGTCGCCGCCCGCCTCGGCCGCAGCCTGCTAGAGCTAGGCGGCAACAACGCCATGATCGTCACGCCCAGCGCCGACCTCGACATGGCCGTCCGCGCCATCGCCTTCTCGGCCGTCGGCACCTGCGGCCAGCGCTGCACCAGCCTGCGCCGCCTGCTGGTCCATGACTCGATCGCCGACGCCCTGATCGCCCGGCTCAAGGCGGCCTACGAGACCCTGCCCGTCGGCGACCCGCGCGACGACGGCGTGCTGGTCGGCCCGCTGATCGACGACGCGGCCGCCCACGGTTTCGACACGGCGCTGCGGCAGGCGGTGGAGCAGGGCGGCGAGATCATCGTCGGCGGCGACCGGGTCGCCCGTGACGGCGTCTATGTCCGCCCGGCCATCGTCCGCATGCCGGCCCAGACCGCCGTCGTCGAGCACGAGACCTTCGCCCCCATCCTCTATGTCCTGACCTGGTCCGACTTCGACGCGGCCGTGGCCATGCAGAACGCCGTGCCGCAGGGCCTGTCGTCCTGCGTCTTCACCGACAGCGTCCGCGAGGCCGAGGCCTTCCTGTCAGCCTGGGGCTCCGACTGCGGCATCGCCAACGTCAACATCGGCCCCTCGGGCGCCGAGATCGGCGGGGCCTTCGGCGGCGAAAAGGACACCGGCGGCGGCCGTGAATCCGGCTCTGACGCCTGGAAGGCCTATATGCGGCGCCAGACCCAGACGGTGAATTTCAGCCGCGACCTGCCGCTGGCCCAGGGCGTGAAGTTCGACGTCTGACGGGCCGATCCGCGTCGGCCGCGGTCTCGCCTTTTCCGGCCGTATCCGTCGTCTTCGAATTCTCCATTGGCGGTCGTCGAATTCTCCGCGCTTCCGTCGTCGAATTCCTCACCTCTTCGACGCCGTTTCGAGGGCCTCCGCCAGATCGCCCTTGCCGACCACTTCGACCCCCTCCAGCCCCAGCCATCCCGCCATCCGACGCAGCTCGGCCGCCAGCCGCTCGGCCGTCTCCGCCGTCGCGTCCGGCTCGCGCCACGCCGCCTGCACCCGCAGCACCCCGGCCTGCCGGTCGGCCTTCAGATCGACCCGCGCCGTGATCGCCTCGTCCTCGAGGAACGGCAGGACATAGTAGCCGTGGGTCCGCTTGTGCGCCGGGGTGTAGATCTCCAGCCGCACCCGGGTCCCGAACAGCCGCTCGGTCCGTTCACGCGTCCAGATCAGATTGTCGAACGGCGACAGCAGGGCGGAGCCCGCCACCTTGCGCGGCGTCCGCGCCCCCGCCGCAAGATACGCCGGATGCCGCCAGCCCTTGACCGATAGGGGCGACAGCTCGCCCGCCTCGACCAGCTCCGTGACCCTCGCCTTCGCATCGGCCAGCGGCAACCGGAAATAATCCCGCAGGTCGGCCGCCGTCGCCACCCCCAGCGCCCCCGCCGCGATCCGCACCAGTTCGCGCTGGGCGTCGGCCTCGTCCGGCGTCGGCAGGTCGACGATGCGGGCGGGCAGGGCGCGTTCGGTCAGGTCATAGACCCGCTCGAAACCCCGCCGCGTCTTCGTTGTGATCATCCCGGCCCAGAACAACCACTCCAGCGCCCGCTTGCCGTCCGACCATGACCACCAGCCCGGCGCCTCGCGCGGCGCATCGTTGAAGTCCGCGCCCGTGACCGGTCCGCGCCGCTCGATCTCCTTCAGCACCCCGTCGATATAGTCGCGCCGCTCGCGCCCGAACCGCGCCAGCCCGGTCCACATCGCCCCGCCCTCGGCCCGCGCCATGCGCCAGCGCAGCAGCGGCTGCATCTCCATCGGCAGCAGCGACGCCTCATGCCCCCAGTATTCGAACAGGCCCCTCCGCGCGCCCCAGGCCTCGGCCTCCAGCGCCTCGCGCGGATAGTCGCCCAGCCGTGAAAAGGCCGGCAGATAGTGGGTCCGCGTCACCACATTCACGCTGTCGATCTGCACCACGCCGAGACGTTTCACCACGTCCCTGACATGCGTCCGGCCGGGCGCTGCGGGGGACGTCCGGCAGAAGCCCTGGGCGGCGAGCGCGATCCGGCGGGCGATCTTTGGGGAAAGAGGTTCGGTCACTCCTAATCATGCACGAACCCTCTCCCATTGGGAGAGGGCTTGAGCGCACGAGCGCGAAGCGATCGTCCTTACGCGAAAGGGTGTGGGTCGGCTGTGCGGGGCGGCTTCTCCCAATGGGAGAAGGGACCAGCAATCACGGCCGCGCCTGCCCCTCCATCCCCCCCGCCGCCCTCACCAGCTGCACGAAGTCCGCCCGCTCGCCGTACGGATCTTCCCCCCGCGCCCCCTGCGCCTGCGCTAGGATGTCATCCCATCCGTAGCCGACGCCCATCCACGGATCGTTGCGCAGCTTCTGTCCGAAGGCGGCCACCGCCAGCGCCCAGCGGGTGCTCTCCGACGGACGCCCGGTCGCGCCCGGCAGCACCCTTTGCATCAGCCGTGAGTCTCTTTCGCCCGGCAGTTTGTAGCGCACCTGGACGAAGCCGATCTCCCCGGAAGGATCGCCGCCGCCGACGCCGATCCGGTTGGCGTCATAGCGGCGGTCGGGGATCTGGCTCGGCCCGCCCACGCGGGTGATCTCGTAGAGCGCCGTCACCGACGCGCCCGACCCGACCTCGCCGGCGTCGACCCGGTCGTTGGCGAAATCCTCCTCGTTCAGCAGCCGGGTCTCATAGCCGATCAGCCGGTATTCCGAGACGCGGGCCGGGTTGAACTCGACCTGGATCTTCACATCGTCGGCGATCGGGAAGGCGCCGCGGTCGAAGGCCGGGCCGAACAGGCGACGCGCCTCCTCGAGGTTGTTCACATAGGCCGCCGTCCCATTCCCCGCCTGGGCGATGGTCTGCATCCGGGCGTCCTGGTAGTTGCCCCGGCCGTAGCCATAAACGGACAGATAGATGCCGGTGCCGCGCTTGGCGGCGACATAGTCCTCCAGCCGCTGGTCATTGGTGACGCCCACATTGAAGTCGCCGTCGGTGAACATCAGGATGCGGTTGACCCTGTCGCGGCCGAAGGCGGCCTCGGCCTGGCTGTAGGCGTTGACCATCCCCTGCGCCCCGGCGGTCGAACCGCCGGCGTTCAGCGCCTCGACCGCGCAGCGCAGCTTCAGCTTCTGGTCGCCCGGGGTCGGCCCCACGGCGGTGCCGACGTCCGAGGCGTAATAGGTCACCGCCACCCGGTCCTGCGGCCGCAGCCGGTCGATGATCAGGTTCATCGACTTCTTGGCCAGCTCCAGCTTGTCCGGCGAATGCATCGACCCCGAGACATCGACCATGAAGGTCAGGTTCAGCGGCCGCCGCTGGCTCTCGGGCAGCTCATAGCCCTGCAGCGCCACATGCACGATCTGCCGCCCCTGCGCCCACGGCGAGTCCGCCACGGCGGCGGTGATGGCGAAGGGCTCGGACGCCGAGCGCGGCCGCTCATAGCCGTAGTCGAAGAAGTTGATCATCTCCTCGACCCGCACCGCGTCCGCCGGCGGCGCCCGGCCCTCGTCGATGAAGCGGCGCACGTTCGAATAGCTGGCCGTGTCGACATCGATCGAGAAGGTCGAGACCGGTTCGTCCGCCACCCGTTTGACCGGATTGGGCGTGGCGTCAGGATAGCGCTCGGTGTCGCGCTGGACGACCGGGGCCGGCATCCCCGGGGGAGCCACATAGGCCGCGGCGTCGGAGCGGCGAATTCGCGAGCCGGTGACCACGATCTCCTCGACGGGCGCGTGGGCCGCCAGCGGCGGCGGCGGCGGAGGCGGAGGCGGAGGCGCGGGCGGCGGGGGAGGCGACGGCGCCATGGCGTAGGCGCCGCCGGACGGTGCGACGCGGCTCCGGTAGACGTCCGGCCGGGTCGGGGCCAGTTCGATGCCCACCGAGCGACAGTTGTCGTGCGAAACCACCCCGTCCCGCGCGAGGTCCGGGCGGGCGGCGGCGGCCACGGGCGCCGGCGCCAAGGGGGCGGCGAGGGAGACCGCCAGCACGGCGGCCAGACTGCGTTTCAGCGGGTGGGTCGTCATGCGCGTCGCTCCTGTCGTGCCAGTCTGCACCCGGCCATCCTCCACCCAAACGGCCGGCGGGTCGTCTGACGAAGCCTGACGCGAGCCGCCCGGCCCCACTGGCGCATGCCGGCGCCCGACCCCACAATGGACCACACAGGCAGACGGGGTATGGACATGGCTGAAGCGGCGAGCGGACTGGATCTTGGCCATGTGGCCGCCTTGCTGGCGGCCGGGGTGGTGGCGGTGCCGATCTTCCGGCGCCTCGGCCTCGGCTCCGTGCTCGGCTATCTCGCCGCCGGACTGGCCATCGGCCCCTGGGGCATAGGCCTGTTCGACGAGCCCGAGATCATCCTCCATGTGGCGGAGTTCGGCGTCGTCATCTTCCTGTTCATCATCGGCCTCGAAATGAGGCCGTCGAGGCTGTGGAAGCTGAAGCGCGACATCTTCGGCCTCGGCGCGGCCCAGGTCGCAGCCGCCGGCTTCCTGCTGACCCTGACCGGCATGGCCGCCGGCCTGTCTGTCCCCGTCGCCTTCGTCGGGGCGATGGGCTTCGTGCTCAGCTCGACCGCCGTCATCATGCAGACGCTGGACGAGCGCGGCGAACTGGCCACGACCCGGGGCCAGCGCGGCGTTTCCATCCTGTTGCTTGAGGACATCGCCATCGTCCCGCTGCTGGCCGCCGTGGCGGTGATGGCGGGAGCCATGGGTCTGGGGGGCGAAGCCACCCCGCCCCTCTGGCAGACCATCGGCCTGGCCGTCGGCGCCGTCGCGGTCGTCTTCCTCGCTGGCCGCTATCTGATGAACCCGGTGTTCCGCATCCTCGCCCGCTACGGCGGCCGCGAGGTCATGACCGCCGCCGCCCTGCTGGTCGTCGCCGGCGCCGCCTGGCTGATGGACCTCGGCGGGCTGTCGATGGCCATGGGCGCCTTCCTCGCCGGCGTCCTGCTGTCCGAGTCGGTGTTCCGCCACCAGATCGAGGCCGATGTCGAGCCGTTCCGCGCCATTCTGCTGGGTCTGTTCTTCCTCAGCGTCGGCATGTCGCTGGATATCGGCGTCGTCATCGGGCGCTGGGAGGTCATCCTCGGCGGCGTCATCGCCTTCATGGCGGTCAAGGCCGTGGCCATCTACGCCGTCGCCCGCCTGTTCCGCCACAGCGAGCGCGAGGCCGTCGAGCGCGCCGCCCTGTTCGCACAAGGCGGCGAGTTCGCCTTCGTCCTCTACGCCGCCGCCTTGTCGGTCGGCATTTTCGACGCCCAGGTCTCGGCCTCCCTGACCGCCATCGTCATCCTGTCGATGGTGCTGACGCCGCTGGCCACCATGGCGGTCGGCCGCCTCATGCCCGCCGAGACGCTCGATCCCGACCACGCCCTCGGCGTCGACCCCGCCGACGGCCTGCGCGAGCGGGTGCTGATCATCGGCTTCGGCCGTTTCGCCCAGGTGGTGTCCCAGCCCCTGCTGGCCCGCGACGTCGATGTCTCCATCATCGACACCGACGTCGAGATGATCCAGGCGGCCGGTAATTTCGGCTTCAAGGTCTACTACGGCGACGGCGCCCGCCTCGACGTCCTGCACGCCTCCGGCGCCGGCCGGGCCGAAACCATCCTCGTCTGCGTCGACAAACAGGAGACCGCCGACCGCATCGTCGAACTGGTCAAATCCGAGTTCCCGCTGACCAAACTGTTCGTCCGCGCCTACGACCGCGGCCACGCCATCCGCCTCGTCCAGGCCGGCGTCGAGTACCAGCTGCGGGAAACCTTTGAATCGGCGCTGGTTTTCGGGGAACAGGTGCTGATCGATCTCGGCTTTTCGGCCGATGAGGCCCGCGAGACCATCGAGGACGTGCGCCGCCGCGACGAGGAGCGGCTCTCGATCCAGCTGGTCGAGGGCATCATGGGCGGCCGCTCGCTGATGCGCGGTAACATCGCCACCACCCGGCCGGAGCCGTACGTCAAGCCGCTGCGCGAGGGCTCGGCCCTCAACGAGGAGGCCGCCGAGGCGCTGGAAGAGGACGAGCAACGCGAAAAGGCCGGCGTCTGATCGACGCCGGCCTTCGTCACGTCGCCACGGCGGTGGTTACATCGCCGCCTTGATCGCCTCGGCCTGACGCAGGTGCGCCTCGATCTTGGGGACCACCGAACGGGCGTGCGCCGACAGCGGCGACTCATGGTTCGAGAAGCCGCGATGCAAGGTCAGGGCCTCGTTGTGCGCCGCGATCTGCTGGTCGATCCAGGCCATGTCGAAGTTTTCCGCCGAGGCCGAACGCAGGTTGTCGATCATGCCCTGGCGACGTTCGTCCAGCGCCGTCGGGGGCGTGACGTCGGGCGCCGCCTGCGGGAGCATGGCCTTCATGGCGTTGGACGCGGCCGTGTGATCGGTCTTGATCATGGTCGCCAGTTCCCGGACCTGGGCGTTCTGCGAACGCTCGAGCGCGATATCGGCGGCCATGATCTCATACATGTCGCCTTCGGCGGCGTTCGGCACATAGCCTCCGACGGTGTTGGCGCCGACCGTCGCGGCCGACATCTGGCCCACAGGGCCCGCGGCCATGTCTTGGGCCTTGTCGACGGGTTCGGGGCTCTGTTCCTGGTTGCAGGCTGCGAGCAGGGCGACGCAGGCGACGCCGGCGAGAAGTGGTCTGATCATGATTTCCTCCTTGGAGACCCGGACAACAGCCGAGGTCGCGCGCGGTTCCCGTGTTCGCCTGGAGCCCGGGTTCGGTGTATGGACCCGGCCCGATGGACCGCCGCCTCTCGATCGCCCCGATGATGGACTGGACCGACCGGCACTGCCGGGCGTTCCATCGCGTCCTCACGTCCCGCGCCGTGCTCTATACCGAGATGGTCACCGCCCCGGCCGTGATCCATGGCGACCGCCAGCGTCTGCTGGGCTTCGATCCGGTCGAGCATCCGGTGGCCTTGCAGCTCGGCGGTTCCGATCCGGACCAGCTGGCCGAGGCCGCCCGCATCGGCGAGGTCTTCGGCTATGATGAGATCAACCTCAATGTCGGCTGCCCCTCCGACCGGGTCCAGTCCGGCCGTTTCGGCGCCTGCCTGATGCGCGAGCCTGCGCTGGTCGCCGACTGCATGGCGGCGATCAAGGGCGCGGTCGCCGTGCCGGCCACGGTCAAATGCCGCATCGGCGTGGATGACCAGGACCCGCAGGTCTCCCTGTTCGACACCGTCGACGCCTGCGCCGCGGTCGGGATCGAGGTCTTCATCATCCACGCTCGCATGGCCTGGCTGAAAGGCCTGTCGCCGAAGGAAAACCGCGACGTGCCGCCGCTGGATTACGGCCTGGTGCGCCGGCTCAAGCGCGAGCGGCCGCACCTGTCGGTGACGATCAACGGCGGCGTGGCCTCGCTGGACGAGGCCGAAGCCCATCTCGACGCGTCCGACGGCGTCCAGCTGGACGGCGTCATGCTGGGCCGCGCCGCCTATCACGAGCCGGCGATTCTGGGTCAGGCGGACCGCCGCCTGTTCGCCGCGGAGACGTCCGACGTCGAGGCCTTCGAGGCGATCGACCGCTACCGCCCCTATATGGCCGCCCGACTGGCGGAGGGCGTGCATCTGGCGGCCGTGACCCGACATATGCTGGGGCTGATGCATGGGCGCCCCGGCGCCCGCGCCTTCCGCCGCATCCTGACCGTCGAGGCGGTCGGGCCGGGCGCGGGTCTTGAGGTGATTGACCGCGCCGTCGACGCTGTCCGCGAGGCCGAGGCCCGGATCGAGGAGCGTATCGAGGCCGCCTGACCCGATTTCGTGATGCAACGGAAACACACCGTCGCCGGTTGTCGCGCCTTCACCCTGTCCGACGGGAACGGAGCGGCGCCGCTCTGCATTCGGCTGGCAGGAGTACGCCATGCCCAAGAGTTCGACGTCCAAGCCCGACCTGCGTCTCATCCCCGGCGACGCGGAAATCTACGACCTGATGCGGACCCCCGAGACCACCTCGGAACGGGTGCGCAGGCTCCAGCTGGAGGCCCGCGCCCTGGCCGTGGAGCAGGTCGAGGCGCTCGAGCGGGTGCTGCTGGACGCCTCGCGCATGGCCAGGGAGATCGCCGACGGCGGCGACGCCTATCCGGTCGGCGCGCGGGAACTGGCCGGGCGGCTGGCGTCCGACCTGCCCGCCAAGGCCGAAACCCTGAAAGCCATCGTCAGCCGCAGCCTCTAGGCCGGCCGCGTCTCGCGCCGGTCACGGATGCGCCGCGCCAGCCGGAAGACCACGACGGCCAGCACGAGAAGCACCAGCGGAATCACGATCGGGGCCAGGAAGGCCACGATCACGGTGACGAAGGCCAGCACGTCCTCGATCAGCGACACCACCGGATTGCCCAACCCGCCCGTGGTCGCCGTCGACCCGACCCGAACCCCGGTCTGGGCCGCATTGAAGGCCAGGGCCGCCGGCGCGCCGACGATCAGCCCCGCCACCGCCGCCATCGCCGGGTCCACCGCCCAGAAGACGCTTCCCGCGGCGATGGCGCCGGCTATGGGCCGGGTGATGTAGCCGACCGCGTTCAGGCCATGGTCGATCGCCGGCACCTTGTCGCCGAGGAACTCCGCCATGGTCGCCACGCCCAGCGCCGCTATGGCCGGCCAGGAGATCAGCCACTCCATCTGTTCGATCAGTCGGACGTCGAACACCTCGAACCTGGCCGCCAGGGCCAGCATCAGCAGCGGCAGAAAGGTCCGCAGCCCCGTCGCCGAGGCCAGGCCGAGGCCCAGCAGGGCCGGCAGGATCCAGACCTGCATCGGACCGGCCGCCGCCCCCAGCGCTTCCAGATCGACCTCGGGCATCACCGCCTCCTCCAACCGCCTCCCTACAATGCCCGGGAACACCCGGCCGCTCCATCGACTTTCCGGTCATCCCCCGAAACAGGAGCCTGACCATGGACGACCGCTTCGAACACCGCGCCGAAAACATCGCCGATCAGGAGCGGAAGATTCAGGCCGGGATCGACGCCAAGGCCCCGGAAGGCGACGGCCAGGAAGACAAGGGCGCCGTCCAGGCGGGCGCGCGCAGATACCCCGAGCCGCCCTTCCCGGAGCAGCATCAGCGCAAGCCCGGCGACGAGGCCGCCCTCGATCCCGCCCCGATGTACGACGCCCCGTTCTGGAAGGGGTCCGGCAAGCTGGACGGCATGGCCGCCCTCATCACCGGCGGCGATTCCGGCATCGGGCGAGCCGTGGCGGGGCTGTTCGCCCGCGAGGGCTGCGACATCGCCATCTGCCATCTGGATGAAGAGGGGGACGCGAATGACACCAAGGCCGCGGTCGAGGCCGAGGGCCGCCGCGCCATCGTGCTCCAGGGCGACGCCGCTGACCCCGCCTTCTCCGAAGCCTCTGTGAAGGCGACCCTCGAGGCGTTCGGCCGTCTCGACGTCGTGGTGCCCAACGCCGCCTTCCAGGAGCATGTCGAGGCGCTGGAGGACCTGACGTTCGAGCATTTCGACCGCACCCTGAAGACCAACCTCTACGGCTATTTCAACCTGGTGAAGGCGGCGGTCCCGCACATGAAGGCGGGCGGGTCGATCGTCATGACCGGCTCGGTCACCGGCATCATGGGCAATGACAATCTGCTGGATTATTCGATGACCAAGGGCGGCATCCACGCCTTCGCGCGGTCGCTGGGGACGCACCTCGCCCCCAGGGGCATCCGCGTCAATGTCGTGGCCCCCGGCCCGGTCTGGACCCCGCTGAACCCCGCCGACCAGCCGGCGGAGAAGGTGGCGAAATTCGGCTCGCAGACGGTGATGAAACGCCCGGCCCAGCCCGAGGAGATCGCCCCGGCCTTCGTCTTCCTCGCCTCGCCGCAATGCTCCAGCTACATCACCGGCGAAATCCTGCCGATCATCGGCGGCTACGGCGGCGGCTGACGGGACTTGGCAGGGTTGGCGTCGCCGGACTTGGTCGGCCAGATCCGAGAGGAGGCCAGCTCGCTGGTCACGATGAAGCCGTTCAACTGGGCCCGGATGTTGGCCAGCGGCGCGCCTCCTCCCAGCTCCACCTGCCGATGGAGGATCAGGTCGCCGTCGTCCGCGACGTCGGCGACGTACTGATAGTCGAACTCACGTTCCAGAGCGGCCGCGCGCGCCGGGTCGTCGACCTCGAACAGTCCGTTGATGCCCAGCCCCTTGCACCGTTGCTTGAGTCCCGCCCCGGTGCAGTCGCTTCCGACCAGCATGAGGTTCAGCCATCCGTCCATAGTGCCATAGACACGCAGGCTGCCCTCCTCCTCCCTCGCCACCTCCGTGACGACGCCGTTCTCGGCCTCAATCAGCAGACGGGCTTCGGCTTCGCCCCAGTCGGTCCAGGACTGCGCCGCCGCCGCGGCGGGCGTGATCAGGACGAAGGCCAAGGTGGCCGCGACGCTCTTCAGGTTCATGGACATGGACTCCCCTCGACGGGAGCAGTCCATCACAACCCCCGGCTGAGCACCAGACTCAGGCGGGTTCGTTCAGGCGACGATGTCGTCGTATTCGCTGTGCCGTTTCAACCAAGCCACGGCGTAGCTGCATCGCGGGGTCAATTTCAGTCCCTCGGCGCGGGCATGTTCGGCCAGGGCCTGCATGAAGGACCCAGCCGCCCCGGAGCCCCTCAGCGCGGGGTCGGCCTCGACATGCAGGATGATCCGGGTGTTTCCCTGAACGGCGTAGTCGGCGAAGACGGTGCGGGTCTGGCCCTCTGCATCGGTGAACCCCTGTTCGAACCGCTTCTCGGGTACGACGTCGCGTAGATCGATCATTGCAGGCACCCGGGCGCTCCGTCGGCGGACCGACACAGGGGCCCAACACCGAAGGAGGAGCTACTGTTCCCTGCCGTAGCGGTCAGCCGCTTTGCCGTGGGGTGTCGCCCGCACGTCTCAGGGCGCGCGCTCGCCCAGCAGGTTGATCAGGCCGAAGATGCTCTTCACCGTGAACCAGACGCTGATCAGGAACCAGACCAGCAGGAAGAAGAACAGGAACGGTATGCCGATCAGGATCAGGCTGGCCAGGGCGCTGACGGCGATGGCCGCCCAGCAGGCGATGGTCCACCAGAACACCGACCAGAACAGCCGGATCTGGGCCTCCAGGTGTTCGCGCGGCAACCCCGTCGCCGAGCTCCGTCCGGCGTAGGCGACCACGAGGCCGACAAGGACCAGCACGTTGGCGCTCGGAATCGACAGGATGTACAGCGCCCAACCGATCAGGGCGGCTGCCTTGCCTTCGTCCTGTCCGCCAGAGCGGAAAACGGGTTCGTCCCGGGGAGGGGTGGAAGTCATGGCGAGCTCCTTCAGATCCACCAGCCGCGGGGGTCGACGATGGGCCGCCCCGCCTTCAAGGCCCAGACGCCGGCGGCGCCTCGCGCCACCAACCACAGGGCGGCGAAGAACATGATGGCGGGACCCAGTCCGAACGGCACGAGGAAGAAGATCACCCCCACCATCACCGCCACCGCAGCCGTCCATAACGTGCGCTGCTGATAGATGAAATGCGATTGCGACAGGGGCTCCTCCGGCCCGGCCCGGCCGGTGACCGCGAACAGGCCGATGATCGCCGATACGCCAAGGGTCGGAACGGCGAACAGGATCAGCGCATAAACGGCGTACAGGCCCATGCCGCCTCCCGGAATGGCCGCGGGCTCGCGCCGCCGCTGGCGGGTCGAAAACTCGGGCGAGGGTTCGAAGATCGAGGCGGCCGCCACCGGCGCGGCGGCGACGACGGGCGCTTCGGGGCGGGGCGCCGGCTCAGGGGGCGCAGGAATAGGCTCCGGCTCCGGCTCGACCGGTGTCGCTGCGGAGGCGGTGAACAGGTCCGGCTCGGGCGAGTCCCGGAGTTCGGGCTCCGGCCGGACCTCCGGCTCGCCCGGGACCTCCGGCTCTGGCGCCGCCGGCCGGGCGCGGCCGTGCAACGACGCCGGAGAGGCGAAGCCGATCAGGTCGTCGTGATCGTCCGGAGCGTTCGGATCGCCGGGTTCGGCCATGGGGGTCCTTCGAGTCCTCGTATCAGAATGACGGTCCGCCGCCGGGGGCGCAACCGTGGAAGCGCCAGCTCCGCGCGGTTCAGCGCGCCAGCGTCACTTCGCAACCCGGAGCGATCGCGCCGTCCAGCGCGCCCGGCTTCTCGATCCGCACGGTGCAGCGCCGCACCCGTCCGTCCGCCAGCATGGCCAGGGCCAGGCGCTCGGCGAAGGTCTCGACCAGTCCGACGTGACCCTCGGCCACGATTTCCCGCGCAGCCTCGGCCACGGTTTCGTAGTTGATGGTGTCGGCCAGCCGCTCGACCGGCCCGGGCGCCAGTTCCAGCGCGACGTCGATGACCAGCCGCTGCAGCCGGCCCAGTTCATGATCGTGAACCCCGATCCCCGCCGCGACCTCGAGCCCGCGCACGAATACGCCAAGGCCCTCGCGGCGAATGCCCGGCGCGGCGTCGGCGCCCGGGAAGGGCAGGGGGGATGAGGCGGCCACGGGCTACTCCACGATGTCCGGGGTCTTCCAGGCCAGGTGCTGGCCCCCGTCGACGGCGATCATCTGGCCTGTCACCAGCTCTGCGTCCACCAGCCATCGCACGGCGGCGGCCACAGCTTCGGGACTGCCGGCGCGTTCCAGCGGAACCGCCGCGGCCTCGGCGGCGAAATCCTCGGCCGTCTGGTGCACCGACGGCAGGGTCGGACCCGGCCCGACGCCATTGACCCGGATGCGCGGCGCCAGCGCCTGGGCCATGGTCCGGGTGGCGTGCCACAGGGCGGCTTTCGACAGGCCGTAGGAGAAGAAGCGGGGGTCCGGCTTCAGCACCCTCTGGTCGAGGATGTTGACGATGGCCGACCCCTCCGGCGCCTGGCGCGCGAACGCCTGGGCCAGCAGCACCGGCGCGCGCAGATTGGTGTCGAGGTGTTCGTTCCAGCTGTCGCCGGTGATCGTGTCCAGCCGGTCGTCGGCGAACACCGAGGCGTTGTTGACCAGCACCGACAGCGGCCCCAGCGCTTCCGCCGCCCGGCCGATCAGTTCGTGGGCCGCAATGACGTCCCTCAGGTCGGCCGACAGGGCGACGGCCCGACGGCCCCGGCCTTCGATCTCGCGGACCAGCGCGGCCGCGTCGTCGTCCGAGGTGTGATGATGAACCGCGACGTCGAATCCGGCGCCGGCCAGTTCGAGACAGATGGCCCGGCCGATGCGCCGGGCCCCGCCGGTGACGAGGGCGGCCCCCTGAGCGCTGGCGGCCCGGGCCGACGGCTCAGTCAACCCGGCCGAACTCGATGAAGTTGATCGCGGCGAGAACGGCCACGAAGCCGAGGATGATGTAGAGGGCCAGCATGCGATGCTCCTGTGTCGGCGCCCGCAATAAAGCGCGCGGCCCGGCTGTTCAAGCCGACGTCAGGCCCTATCGTTCCGCTCATGACGACCTGGCGCACGCGCATCGAGCCCTTCACCCGCCCGCTGTTCTTCGCCTGGTCGCGGATCAGCCGCGGCATGACCCTGGGCGTGCGCGGCGTGGCGGTGGACGGCGAAGGCCGCGTGCTGCTGGTCAAACACACCTATCTGCACGGCTGGTGGCTGCCCGGCGGCGGCGTCGAGCGCGGCCAGTCGTGCGAGGAGGCCCTCGCCCGCGAGATGCGCGAGGAAGCCGGCGTCATCCTCGAGGGTCGGCCGACCCTGGTCAGCGTCCATTCCAACGAGCGTTTCTTCCGCGGCGACCATGTCCTCGTCTATCGCATCGGCCGCTTCACCCTGACCGACCGCAGCAGCCACGGCGAGATCGCCGAGATCGGCTGGTTCGACCCCCTCGTCCCGCCCGGGGACACGCACCGCGCCACGCGGGACCGGCTGGCCGAGATTTTCGGCGATGCGGAATCCGCCACAAGCTGGTAGCGATTCCGGATGAACCCCTCCCTCCTCGCCATGCTGGCCGTCGTGTTCGGCGGCGCCGCCACCGCCCTGCAGGCGCCGACCAACGCCAAGATGATGGGCGCCGTCGGCTCGCCGGTGAACGCGGCCTTCGTCTCGTTCGCGGTCGGCACGGCGGCGCTGGGCGTCATCGCCCTCGTCCTGCAGGTCCGTCCGGACCTCGCCGCCTCCCGCGCCCTGCCCTGGTACGCCTGGGTCGGCGGCCTCTATGGCGCGATCTTCGTCGTTGCGGCGGCCTGGGGCGTGCCCCGGCTCGGCGTGGCGACGACCATCATCCTGATGGTGGCGGGCCAGTTGCTGCTCAGCGTGGTGCTCGACCATTTCGGGGCCATGGGCATGCCGAAACAGCCGATCAGCCCCGGCCGCGTCGCCGGCATCGGCCTCGTGATCGCCGGCGTGCTTATGGTCCGCAAATTCTAGGCCTATATCGGTCCCGATGACCGAGGAGACGATTCCCGTTGACGCCGAAACGCTGAAGGCCGCCGACCTGATCCGGGACGAGGCCCGCCGCGCGCCGGACAAGCCTGGCGTCTACCGCATGTATGGCGAGGACGGGGCCTGCCTGTACGTGGGCAAGGCGCGGTCGATCAAGAAACGCATCCTGCAGTATGCGCAGGGCCGGTTCCACACCCAGCGCATCGCCCTGATGGTGTCGCTGACCCGTTCGATGGAGCTGGTCGTCACCGCCTCGGAGACCGAGGCCCTGCTGCTCGAATCCAACTTCATCAAGAAGCTCAAGCCGCGCTTCAACGTCGTGCTGCGCGACGACAAGTCGTTCGCCGAGCTGATGATCCGCCGCGACCACCGCGCCCCCCAGGTGCGCAAACACCGCGGCGCCCACACCATGAAGGGCGACTATTTCGGGCCTTTCGCCTCCACCTGGGCGGTCAACCGCACCCTGACCACCCTGCAGAAGGCCTTCCTGCTGCGGTCCTGTTCGGACAGCGTCTACGAGACCCGCACCCGGCCCTGCATGCTGCACCAGATCAAGCGCTGCTCGGCCCCCTGCACCGGCCTGATCTCGCTGGAGGACTACGGCGGTCTGGTCGACGAGGCCGAGGCCTTTCTGCGCGGCAAGTCGCGCGCCGTCATCGGCCGTCTGTCGACAGAGATGCAGGCCGCGTCAGACGCCATGGACTTTGAACAGGCCGCCCGCGTCCGTGACCGCATCCGCGCCCTGTCGGCCATCGCGATGGAAAACTCGGTCAGCGCCGAAAGCGTCGCCGAGGCCGACGTCTTCGCCCTGTTCAGCGAGGGCGGCCAGGCCTGCGTCCAGGTCTTCTTCTACCGCGGCGGCCAGAACTGGGGCGGCCGGGCCTATTTCCCGCGCGTCGATCGCAGCGACACCGACCCGGAAATCCTCGCCGCCTTCCTCGGCCAGTTCTACGAGGACAAGCCCGTCCCGAGGCAGATCCTGTCCAACGTCGTGCCGCATGAGAAGGAACTGCTCGAGGAAGCCTTCTCGATGAAGGCCCGCACCGTCGACGGCCGTCGGGTCGTCAGCATCGAACGGCCGGCGCGCGGCGACCGCAAGGCGTTGGTCGACCACGCCCTGACCAACGCCCGCGAGGCGCTCGGCCGCAAGATGGCCGAGAGCTCGGCCCAGTCGAAGATCCTCGATGAGGTCTGCGAGGCCTTCGGTCTCGACAGCCGGCCCGAGCGGATCGAGATCTACGACAACGCCCACATCTCCGGCAGCAACGCCGTCGGCGGCATGGTCGTGGCCGGGCCCGAGGGCTTCCGCAAGAACCAGTACCGCAAGTTCAACATCCGCGGCGAGGACCTGACCCCCGGCGACGACTACGGCATGATGCGTGAGGTCATGCGCCGACGCTTCACCCGCCTGGTCAAGGACGAGGACGAGGGCGAGGAGGTCGAGCGCCCGGACCTGCTGCTGATCGACGGCGGCGCCGGCCAGCTGGCGGAAGTCCAGGCCGTGCTGGCCGATCTGGGGCTGGACGACATCCTCGCCGTCGGCGTGGCCAAGGGACCGGACCGCGACGCGGGACTTGAACGCTTCTTCGTGCCCGGCAAGCCGCCCTTCATGCTGCCGCTGAAGTCGCCGGCCCTGTATTACATCCAGCGGCTGCGCGACGAGGCTCACCGCTTCGCCAACGGCGCCCATGCCAAGCGCCGGTCGATGGACATCAAGCGCAATCCGCTGGACGAGATCGAGGGGGTCGGGCCCGGCCGCAAGAAGGCCCTGCTGCACGCCTTCGGCTCGGCCAAGGGCGTCTCCCGCGCCGCCGTCGTGGACCTGGTCAAGGTCGAGGGCATCAGTCAGCCGCTGGCCGAACGCATCCACGCCTTCTTCCATTCCTCCCCCTAGCGAAGCGCGGGGGGGGGGACGCCCGAAGGGCGGTGGGGGGTGTCCCAAACGCCGACGTCCCGGTTCGGCGCCCTCCACCGCTTCGCGGTCCCCCTCCCCCTGCGGGGGAGGAATGCTTATACGGAAGCCATGTCCAGCGAATCCGCCGACCCCCTCCTTTCCGGCTATCACCGCTTCCGCGAGGGCCATTGGGCCCAGGCCAAGGCCGAGTACGAGGCGCTCGCCGCCCGGGGCCAGAAGCCCCACACCCTGGTCGTGGCCTGTTCCGACAGCCGCGCCGACCCGGCCCTGATCTTCGACACCGCCCCGGGCCAGCTGTTCGTGGTCCGCAACGTCGCCAACCTGGTGCCCCCCTACCAGCCCGACGGCCACCTGCACGGCGTCTCGGCGGCGCTGGAGTTCGGGGTCAAGGTGCTGGGCGTGTCGCGCATCGTGGTCATGGGTCATGCCCACTGCGGCGGTGTGAACGCCATGCTGAACGGCACGCCGGACAACTGCCGCGACTTCGTCGCCCCATGGGTGGCGCAGGGCGAGCCGGTGGTCCGCCGCATCGCGGAGGCCGTCGAACCCGATCATGTCGAACAGGCCACCGAGGAAGCCGTGGTGCGGCTATCGCTCGACAACCTGCGCACCTTCCCGTGGATCGCCGAGCGCGAGGCGGCCGGGGAGCTGGTGCTGACGGGCCTGCATTTCGGCATCGCCGACGGCATCCTGCGCGCCCTCACGGGTCCCGGACGCTTCGAGTCCCTGTAGCCTCGCCTCACGCATCGAAGCGTGGCACATCGGCGTTGAAGCAGGATGTCCGACATGACCCCCACCCACCACGCCAATCCCATTCCCAACATCCTGACGGGCCTGCGCCTGATCGCCGGTGTGGTGATGTTCCTGATCCTGGCCGGCGCCGCGCCCCAGGGCCTGCCGCTGCTGTCGGACTATCTGAGCCCGGATGACCAGTTCCGCTTCGGCCGGACCGCCTTCGTCATCTTCGTGGTGGCGGCCTCGACCGACTGGGTCGACGGCTATCTGGCCCGGCGCTGGCATTCCACGACCCGCTGGGGCGCCATCCTCGATCCGATCGCCGACAAGGTGCTGGTCACCGGGGCCATCCTCGGCGTGCTGGCCTGGGGCTCGGTGCCGCAGGCGGCCATCCCGTGCGGCCTGATCCTGTTCCGCGAGTTCGCCGTCTCGGCCCTGCGCGAGACCGTCGCCGGCAAGGTCAAGCTGCCGGTCACCCTGCTGGCCAAGTGGAAGACGACCCTGCAGATGCTGGCGCTCGGGGCCCTGCAGCTGGCCCTGGTGCCGCTCTGGGAAGGCTTCGGCCTGCCGCTGGAGTGGCTGCCCCAGTTCCAGACCTTCGCCTACATCCTGCTGTGGATCGCGGCCATCGTCACCCTCTGGACCGGCTGGCAGTATTTCTCCAAGGCCCAGCAGAAGATGAGCCAGCTCTGAAGGTAGGGACTAGGGACTAGGGGCTGGGGACTAGGGACTAGGGAGCAGGTATCGCAGCGAAGAGGTCCGGGGCTTCTTAGCCCCTAGCCCCTAGCCCCTAGCCCCTATTCGACCCCCAGCTCCTCCACCAGCCGCTGCATCCCGTAGACATCCCGCAGCGCCGCCGTCACCGCCGTGGTGGTCACGATCACCGAGCGGTTGACGTTGACGTCATAGCCATAGGCGTTGCGCTGGGTCAGGACGGTGGAGTCGAAATTGGCCCCCACGATCTCGCCGGCCTCGGTGACCACCGGCGAGCCCGATGAGCCGCCGATGGTGTCGGACGACACGGCCATGTTCATCACCGTGTCCGGGTCGATCCGGTCCTTCGCCGCCAGCAGTTTCGGGGCCACGTCGAACGGCGGGGCGCCGGTCGCCCGGTCCCACAGGCCGGCGAAGGTGGTGAAGGCGCCGAACCGCTGTCCGGGCACATCCGTGCCCTCGATCCGGCCGTAGGTCAGCCTCAGGGTGCCGGTGGCGTCCGGATAGACGGCGTCGCCATAGGCCGCGAACCGCGCCGCCGCCAGCTGTTCCGAAGCGCGGCTGGTCGGCGCCTCGACCCGCGCTTCCCAGTCCGACCGCACCGCCCGCGTCTCGTCCTGGATCGACAGCAGATACTGGATCAGAGGATCGTCCGAGGCCTCGATCGCCCCCAGGCCGCCCTCCCACAGCGCCCGCCGCACCGCCGGATCGGCGATGCTCGTGCCCTCGACCAGCCGCGCCGACAGACCCTCCGGCGACTCCTGGCCCAGCAACCCTCGCACCCGGGGGTCATCGACGGTCAGCCATTCGCGGGTCTTGGACAGCCACCACTCCAGCCGCAGCTGCTCCAGCGACGGATAGACCGGCCGCTCGGCGAACAGGCCGGACTGAACCGCCGCCAGCCGGCTGTCGGCGTATTCCGGCAGGCGTTCGGCCGAGGGCTTCTGCCGCTCCTGCGCGCCGCGAACCAGCGTCCGGGCCCAGTTGAACAGCTGCGAACCGCCGCCCGGTGCGGTCGTTCCGACCCCGGTTCCGCCTTCCAGCAGGGCCATGGCGGGATACAGTTCGCGCAGCGCCGGCTGGACGGCGGCCAGGTCGGCCCACGGGTCGGCTCCCGAAGTGTCCGACCGCGCGGCGTAGCGTCCGCGGAAGTCCGCCTCGGCCTCGGCCCGCCGCGCCATGAAGGCGGCGTCGGTCAGGGCCGCCATCCGCCCGCGTCCGCGCTTGTAGGTGTTCTCCACGCCCGAGATCGGGTCCATGGCGATGAAGGCGTTCTCCTCGCTCTCCTCCGCGAACCGGATCAGCCGTCCGCGCAGCTCCGAGGCGATCAGCTGGTCCAGCGGCAGGACCACGTCCCGCACCGTCATCAGCTGGTCCTGGGTCAGCAGCCGTTGGGTCGCGCCCGGGCTGCCGGAGACGAACACGGGCGTGCCCTCGACGGGCTGGTCGGCGTTCCACTTGAAATGGGTCGGCGTGGCCACCGGCTGTCCGTCCTCGTACAGGCGGATGAAGGCCGCATCGATGGCGAAGCGGGGGAAGCTGAAATTGTCGAGGTCGCCGCCGAAGGTCGCGGCCCGGTCCTCGGGCGCCCAGGCCAGGCGCACATCCGTGTAGCGGCGGAATTTGTAGAGCTTGAACTGGCCGCCCCGGTACAGGCTGACCACCTGGCAGCGCACGGTGTCGTCGCCGGCGCAGCTCTCCTGCTCGATGCGGCCCGCCTCGGCGTCGCGCGCCCGGGTGAAGGCCTGGCCGTCCAGACCCTCGCCCGCCGCGTGCATCCGCGCCGTCACGTCGGAGATGTCGGTCAGGATCTCGGCCGAGCCCCCGGGGCATTTCAACTCGTCCTCGCGCGTGCGCGGGGCGAAGCCGGTCTCGGCGTAGTTGGTCTCCTGCGTCGACAGATTGGCCACGCAGGTGGCGACGCAGTGGTTGTTGGTCATCACCAGGCCTTCGCCCGACACCAGCCCCGCCGAACAGCCGCCGAACTTGACCGACGACAGCCGCACCCGGTCCAGCCACCCCTGGTCGATGCTGGTCCCCAGCGTCTGGTTGGCGCGCGCGATCGGGAAATTGTCGAAGGTCCACATCCCCTCCTCGGCCTGCGTCGCCGATCCGGCGGCGAGGGTCAGAAGGGCGGCGGCGAGGGCGGGGGTGAGGTGACGCATCGGGAACTCCTGTCCTTCCCCCTTGCGGGTGGAGGAGGCTCGCAACGCGAGCCGACGACGGATGGGTCGCTCCGGCGCGACCCGACTGAATGGCCGGACCATGAATGACGAAGGGGTCGCCCGGCAAGACCGGTGCGACCCCTCATCCGACCTGGCTTTCGCTCGGCCACCTTCTCCCGCGGGGGGAGAAGGGTCGCTATTCGACCCCAAGCTCCTCGAGCAGGCGCGGGTTCGGATAGACGTTGCGCAGGGCCTCGGTGACGGCCGCTGTCGAAACCGACACCGTCCGGTTCAGCTCGCCGTCGTAGCCGAAGGACCCGCCCAGCGAGTGGATGTTGCCGTCGAACGCCGTGCCGATCACCTCGCCCGCGGCGTTGATCACCGGCGAGCCGGAGTTGCCGCCGATGATGTCGTTGGTGGAGACGAAGTCGTAGACGACCTCCTTGTTCACCCGCGACTCATTGTCGGCGAAGGCCTGGGCCAGGTTGAACGGCTCCGAACCCGTGGCCCGTTCGTAAAGCCCGCCGATGTAGGTGAACGGCGGCACCGTCACCCCGCGGTAGGTCCAGCCCTTGACCTCGCCATACGACAGGCGAAGGCTGAAGGTCGCGTCGGGATACTGGTTGGTGCCGTAGGCCGCGAAGCGGGCCTGGGCGACCTTCTCGGCGGCCCGGGCGGTCGGGGCGTTGACCTCGGCGGCCCAGCGATCGGAAACCGCCCTGGCCGCCTCATCGTTGGCGGCCACGAAGGCCAGCAGCGGGTCGGCGGCCTTCATCTCCTCCAGCGTCATCCCCGCCGCCTGGCGTCGGAAACCGGCGTCCGCCATCCGCGTCCCGTCGACCAGCCGTTCGGCCAGGGCCTCCGGGCTCTCGCGGCCCAGCATCGCCTTCACCTGCGGATTGTCGACCGTCAGATACTCGCGCGTCTTGGACAACCAGTAACGAAGCCGGAGCTCCTCCATATCGGTCGAGATCGGCGTCTCCTCGCCGACCATGTCGGCGAGGCGCGAGCGCCGGGCCTCGTCCGCGCCCGCCGAGCGCACGATGGCGCGGGCCATTCCGTACAGCTGCGACCCGCCGCCCGCCGCCTGCTCCAGCTGGCGGTAGGGCAGGTAGAGATCGCGGGCGACGCCCTGGACGGCTTCCAGTTCCGTCCACGGATCACCGATCTGCTGCACCAGGTTCGGATCGGCGGCGACGCGGGCCCGAAGTTCGGCCTCGGCCTCGCGCTTGGTCTGCATGAACGCCGGATCGGTCAGGGCGCCCTGCTGGCCGTAATAGACCTTGAAGCTGTTCTCGAGGCCGAAGATCGGGTCGAACGAGGTGCGTTTGGCTTCTTCGCCGGTCAGCGAATACTCCAGCAGGCGGCCGCGCAGTTCCGAGGCCTGGATCAGCATGATCGGCAGCTGCTGGTCGCGCAGCCGCTCCAGCTGGCTGATGGTCAGCAGGCGCGAGGTCGAACCCGGATTGCCCGACACGAAGGTGACGTCGCCTTCGCTCGGCGCCTCCGGATTCCACTTCAGGAAATTGGGCGACTCGACCGGCTTGCCGTCCTCGTAGGCGCGCAGGAATCCGGCATCGAGGGCGTAGCGCGGGAAGTTGAAATTGTCGGGGTCGCCGCCGAAGAAGGCCGCCTGGTTCTCGGGAGCGAAGACCAGCCGCACGTCGTCGTATTTGCGGAATTTGTGCAGGCTGTACTGGCCGCCGCGGTACAGGCTGATCACCTGGCAGTTGAACTTCGCGTCGTCGGCGCAGGCCTCGGTCTGGATCTGGTTCACCGCCGCCTGGCGGGCGGTGTTGAAGGCGGCGCCCTCCAGTCCCTCGCCGGCGGCGAGGACTCGGTCGGTGACGTCGGTGATCTCGGTCAGCACCTCCGCGGTCTGGCCGGGGCATTGCACCTCTTCCTCGCGGGTCCCGGCGGTGAAGCCGTTCTTCACATAGTCCTTCTGGGCGTCCGACAGCTCCTGCACGCAGCCGACGACGCAGTGCCAGTTGGTCAGGATCAGCCCTTCGTCGGAAACGAAGGAGGCGGAGCAGCCCTGGATACGCACCGAGGCGTTGCGCACCCGGTCCAGCCACGCCTGGTCGATCTGCGTGCCGTATTTCTGGTTCACGGTCTGGATCGGGAAATTGTCGAAGGTCCACATCCCTTCGTCGGCCTGGGCGACGGAGGGGGCGGCGGCGATGGCCACGGCCCCGGCCACGGCGGCGATTGATGCGGTCGCGGCCATGGCGGCGCGAAGCGAACGAAGGTTCATGGGTGTCTCTCACTGGACGCGCCCGTCTGTCCCGGCGCTGTGCGACTACCTAGCCCCGATGAACGCGGCTCGTCCACTCGGCCTTACCCCGATTTAACTTGGCCCTCACGACCGGCGCCGTCACATAGCGGTGAAACCCGGGGGCCGATCCTTTCAATGTCGCTTGCACTTTCCACCCTGCTCTATGAGTGGCGCCGCTACATGGCGGCCGTGATGGCGTTGGCGCTGTCGGGTCTGCTGGTGCTGGCCATGACCGGCGTCTTCATCGGCATCGGAAAGGGCTTCACCGCCACCATCGAGCGGTCGCGCGCCGACATCATCGTCATGCAGCCCGGGGCCAAGAACCTGATGAGCGGGCCGTCCGGCGTGCCCCGCCGCTTCATCCCCCTGGTCCACAACCACAGCGAAGTGCGCGAGGTGCGCCCCTTGGCCGGATCGGGCGGCTCCTTCCAGTCGGTCAAGAACGTCGATCCGACCCTGTCCCAGGCCGATCGCGCCAAGATGGGCGCACCCCGCCAGCAATTCGTCCAGGCCAGCGTGATCGACACCATGCCCGAGGCCGTCACCATCCCGACTGACTATTCCGACGAGCTGGTCGAGGCCCTGCGCCAGCCCTACACCGTCGCCATCGACGAGACCGCCCTCAAACAGCTGGGCGTCAAGCTCGGGGACAAGGCGCTCTACAACGGCCAGACCGTGACCGTGGCGGCCGTTCTGCGCGGCTACCCCAACATGATGCAGGCCAACATCGTCATGTCCCGCGACACCATGCGGATGCTGGGCCAGACCAATGAGAGCAGCCCGCGCGTCGGCCCGCTGATGGTCGCGCTCAAGGATCCGGCCCGCGCCGGGATCGTGGCCGCCGAACTCAACCGGCTGGGCAACGGCCAGTACAAGGCCTGGACCCGTCAGGAGCTCGCCGACGCCAACGCCAGCGCCATGTTCGAGGAAGGCATCCTCGTCATCATCATCGGCGGCTGCGTGGTGCTGGGAACCATCATCGGGATATCGATCACCTGGCAGACGCTGCGCGGGGCCATCATGGCCAACATCAAGGAGTTCGCCTCCCTGCGGGCGCTCGGCGTCGGCATGGGCTCGCTGCGTCGCATCGTGCTGGAGCTGAGCTTCTGGGTCGGCATCGTCGGCGTCATCGCCGCCGTCTTCCTGACCTGGCTGGTGTCCCTGCTGGCCGCCGCCAACGCGGTGATCATCGCCCTGCCGTTCATGCTGATCGTGGTCGTCGGCGGCGGCCTGATCGTCATCTCCATGCTGTCCGGCCTGCTGTCGCTCGGCATCCTCAAGAACAGCCAGCCTGCGGACCTCCTGCGATGATGACGACGAAGGTCCACGGCAAACACGGCGACTTCGCCATCGAGGCCAAGGGTCTCGTCAAGCGCTTCAAGTCCGGCAAGAGCCATATCGAGGTGCTCAAGGGAGTCGATTTCGACGCCCGCCACGGCGACCTGACCATGGTCATGGGGCCGTCGGGCTCGGGCAAGTCGACGCTGATCGCCGCCCTCTCCGGCCTGCTGCGTCCCGAGGAAGGCCGCGTCGACACCCTCGACGTCGACGATCTCTGGAAGCTGTCGTCCGGGCGCATCGACCGGTTCCGGCTCGAGCACTGCGGCTTCATCTTCCAGGGCTTCAACCTGTTCCCCGCCCTGACCGCCCTGCAGCAGGTCGAGGTGGTGCTGAAGTACCAGGGCCTGTCCAAAGGCGCCGCGAAGAAGCGCGCCACCCTTGCGCTTGAGGAAGTGGGCCTCGGCCCGCGCCTGCATCAGCGTCCGTCGGCCCTCTCGGGCGGTGAAAAGCAGCGCGTGGCCATCGCCCGCGCCCTCGCCAAGGATCCGCAGATCCTGTTCGCCGACGAGCCGACCTCCGCCCTCGACGGCGAGAACGGCCAGGTCGTCATCCGCCTGCTGCGCCGCGCCGCCACCGAACACGGCGCCGCCGTGATCTGCGTCACCCACGACCCTCGTCTCGAGGAATGGGCCGACCGGGTCATCAAGATCGAAGACGGCGTCATCATCGACGACCAGCGCCGCATTCCCAATCCCGACGCCACCCTGGCCTCGCACTGACCGATCCAAGGACTGAACCGCCCATGTCCCGCATGCCCCGCTTTCTCAAGAACAAATGGCTCTGGATCGGCCTGGTGCTGATCATCCTCGTCGTCGTCGGCTTCAACTTCATGCAGGCCGGCGCCGCGAAGAAGAAGGCGGACGAGGCGGCGGCCGAGTCGAGGAAGGTCGAAAGCCCTTACGCGGCGGTCGCCAACGCCAAGATCGACGTCGAGGGCGGCATCATCCAGATCGCGGCCCGCCGCGGCGGCGTGGTCCGCGAGGTTCTGGTCCAGGAAGGCGACCGCGTCGTCGCCGGGCAGATTCTCGCCCGCCAGGAGGACGATGAAGCCCGGCTGGCCCTGCAGAGCGCCGCGGCCGACGTGGCCCAGGCCGAGAGCCAGCTGCGCCTGATCCAGGTCGATATCCGCACCGCCCAGCGCGAGCACGACAGGCTGGCCCGGCTGGTCGACTCGAACTTCGTCGCCGGCTCGCGCATGGACCAGGCCCGCGACGCCATCGCCCAGGCCCAGGCCCGGCTCGGCTCCCAGCAGGCGGCGGTCCAGACCGCCCGCGCCCGCCGCGACCAGGCCGCCTACAACGTCGAACTGACCGTCATCCGCGCGCCCCAGAACGGCCGCATCGTGCGTCGCTACGCCAACCCCGGCGCCGGCGCCTCGACCCTGAACGTCTCGACCATGTTCGATCTCGAGCCCGACTCGCCGCGCATCGCCCGCGCCGAGATCGTCGAGAGCGACATCCCCAATGTGACCAACGGCCAGGCCGTCGAGATCAGCCCCGAGGGCGACCCGTCCAAGGTCTATGTCGGCACCGTCCTGCGCCGCGCCGCCGTCTTCGGCGCCCGCAAGCTGGCCTCGGACGACCCGTCCCAGCGGTCGGACGAGCGGGTCATCGAGGTGGTCGTCACCGCCGGCGACGCCCCGCTGCTGATCGGCCAGCGCGTGCTGGTCAAATTCATGAAGCCGGGCCAGACCGCCGGCGCCCCCCGCGACGCCGCCGTCGGCGTGCCGGCCAACCGCGCCATGAAGGCCCCGGCCCGGGCCGCGTAGGCGAGTGATTAGTGGCTAGTGGCTAGTGGCTAGTGGCTAGTGAGGCTCCGGGGGCGGCGGAAGGGCGGCGCGAACCGTGCGGTCGCTGCGGCGGCGGCCAGCCACTAGCCACGAGCCACTAACCACTCCCTCCCGCCCTCACGTCCCCCTGAAATCCGCCGGCCGCTTCTCCAGCACCGCCGCCACGCCCTCGGCGTGATCCTCGGTCAGATGGGCCAGCGCCTGCATGGCGGCGGTCATCTCCAGCATCTGGTCGAAATTCATGTCGCGGCCCTGGCGCAACAGGGTCTTGGCCATGCGCAGCGCCTGCGGCCCGTGCGCCGCCACCTTCGTCGCCACCTTGAGCGCCTCGTGCATCAGGGCGTCCGGCGCGACCACGTGGTTGACCAGCCCCCAGCGCTCCGCCGTCGCCGCGTCGATGCTGTCGCCGGCGAACAGCATCTCCGCCGCCCGCGCATAGCCGACGTTGCGCGGCAGCAGCCAGGCCCCGCCGTCGCCCGGCAATATGCCCAGCTTGAGGAAGGGCACGCCGAACGTCGCCTCGCTGGAGGCCAGCCGGATGTCCGCCAGCCCGGCGATGTCGCAGCCCAGCCCCATGGCCGGCCCGTTGACCGCCGCCACCAGCGGAACCTCCAGCCCGTACAGCGAACGCACGATGCGATGGACCACCCGGCGGTAGCGCTCCCGGATCTCCGCCCCCGTCCCCGCGAACAGGTCGCGCCGGTCGCGCATCGCCTTCAGGTCGCCGCCGGCCGAGAACGCCCGCCCGGCGCCGGTGATCACCACGCAGCGCACATCGGCGTCGGCGTTCACCGCCGCGCAGGCCGCCGCGAAGGCCTCGCCGTCCTCGAGGTCGGGCAGGGCGTTCAGCCGCTCCGGCCGCGACAGCGTCCATATCTCGAGCGGGCCGCGTCGTTCCGTCTGGATCAGGGTCATGGGGGAGGAGTGCCGCAATCGGGCTTCAGGGGCAATCGGCCCCGCTGGCGTGCGCGCAGTGATTAGTGGTTAGTGGTCAGTGATCGCCCCCTCGCTGCCTGCGGAAGGGCGGCGCCGACCGCGCCGCTCCACAGGCGGTGGCCAGCCACTAACCACTAACCACCAATCACGCCGCACCATGTCCGCCACCGCTCCACCACCCGGCCCGCCCCGCTCGATCGCCACCCCCTGCGTCAAGGTCTGCATCGTCGACGGTGCCTCGGGCCTCTGCCTCGGCTGCTGGCGCACCCTGGCGGAGATCGGCGGCTGGAGCGGCCTGTCGGACGCCGAACGGGCCGCGATCATGGCTGAGCTTCCGAAGAGGGAGGCAGCAGGCAGCAGTCAGCAGGCGACAGAAGATCAAGGATAGACGGGAGTCCCGGCGGCCCCATCCTGCTGCCTGCTGCCTGCTGCCTGCCTCCCCCCTTAACCCCCCGCCAACCATCCCTCTTCACCGCATCCCAACGACGGCGTGCGACAAGACGGCCATGCGGTTCGATCTATCCTCCGCGGCCGTCATGGCCCTCGCCGTCGCCTCGGCCCTGACCACCGCCTGGTGGATGGATCAGTCCGGCCTGCGCGGCCAGGCCCAGGCCGCCGTCCCCGTCGCCGCAACGCCCGCCACCGGCCGCCCCGGCCAGGTGCTCAAGGCCGCCGACGGCCACTTCTGGGCCGAGGCCGAGATCGACGGCCGCGCCGTCCGCGTCATGGTCGACACCGGCGCCAGCGTCGTCGTCCTTACCCCCGCCGACGCCGCCCGGCTCGGCTTCCGGCTCGAGGCCGCCGACTTCTCGGGCACGGTCCTGACCGCCTCGGGCCCGGTCCGCGCCGCTCCGGTCGAACTGGAGGCCGTGGCCGTCGCCGGCGCCCGCGTGACCGCCGTGGAGGCCCTGGTCGTCGAGGCCGGCCTGCCGCACTCCCTGCTCGGCATGAGCTACCTCGGCCGCCTGTCCTCGTTCAGCGCCACCCCGGCCGGGCTGACGCTGCGCCCCTAGGGGCGGGGTTTGATTAGTGGTTAGTGGCTAGTGGTTGGCCAACGCCTGCGGCTCACCACGGCCGGCGTCGCCCTTCCGCGGTCAGCGAAGCGGCAATCACCAGCCACCAGCCACTAGCCACTCCTCCTAAATCGCCTTCGCCACCACCAGCGCCGCCGTTATCAGCAGATAGACGGCGAACGCCCGCTTCAGCACCCGCCGGTCCAGCGAATGCGCCAGCATCGCGCCCCACGGCGCCACCGCCGTGGTCAGCAGCGCCATCACCACCGCCCCGGGGACGTTGACATAGCCCAGCGACAGCGGCGGCCGGCCCCCCGCATCCCAGCCGAACGCCACGAAGCCCAGGGTCGCCATGATGCCGATGGCCACCCCGAACCCCGAGGCCGTCGCCACCGCCTGATGGATCGGCCGGCCGCACAGCGACATCAGCATGCCGCCGAAGCTGCCGCCGCCGATCCCCATCATAGCCGACAGCCCGCCGATCAGCGTCCCGAGGCCGCGCCGCGCCCAGCCGGCCGGCAGGTCCCGCCTCAATGCATAGCCCTCCGGCATCAGGCCCATCTGCGCCGCCACCACGATCAGGCAGGCGCCGTAGACGATGGCCAGTCCTTCCATCGAGGTCACGCCCGCGACGGCCGCCCCCAGCAGCGCCCCGACCGCCACCCAGGGCGTCCAGGTCTTCAGCACGTTCTCGTCCACCGCCCCGTGCGTTCGATGCGCCCGCAACGAACGCCAGGACGTCGCGACGATGGTCAGAAGCGACGTCCCGATCGCCACATGCAGGTTGGACTCGCCCCCGACTCCCAGCACTTCGAAGGCGTAGAACACCGCCGGCACGATCACCGTGCCGCCGCCGACCCCGAACAGCCCGGCGATCAGCCCGCCCGCCAGCCCCGCCGCGACCAGGGCGGCGAGCAGCAACAGGATCTCGTTCAGCGGCAGGGCGGTCATCCCCCCGGTCTAGCCATTCCTCCCCCGCAGGGGGAGGGGGACCTGGAGGCTCGGCGCGCTGGAGAGGGCGCCATCGCCCTGCTCGCGGGCAACCTTCTTCCCTGAACTTCGTTCTCTCCCCACAGGGCAACCCCCGCCGGAAAGACACCCCCCATGACCGCCATCAAGACCATGACCGCCCTCGCGGCTGGCGCCTTCGCGCTGTCCGTCGCCGGCGTCGCCCAGGCCCAGACCCCCTACACCAGCTATCAGTCCGGCCAGGCCGGCGTTCCCTCGTCGTGCCGCAATGTCGAGCAACTGGCCAACGGCTATGTCTCGGCCGAATGCCAGACCGAGGGCGGCTTCCGCTGGAGCTCCATCCGCAGCGTCGACTGCCGCAGCGGCATCACCAATCGCAACGGCGTGCTCAGCTGCAGCGGAGCGACCGCGACCGTCGGGCCGCTCTATCCGGCCAATCAGGACTACGGCTCCGACCAGGGCTATGGCCAGCCCGCCCAGCAGCCCGGCGGCGTCTTCGGCGCCATCCTCGGCGCCCTGTTCGGCGGCCAGACCGCCGGCCAGGACGACCAGGCCCTGGATGCGGACTGGGGCCGCGGCCGCCGCCCGCTGTACCAGCGCCGGGCCGATCTCGACGCCCGCATCGAGGCCGGCGTCCGCGACGGCTCGATCAGCCGCACCGAGGCCAGCCGCCTCCGCGCCGACTATGAGGCCCTGGTCCAGCTCGAGACCCGCTACGCCGCCGACGGCCGCATGACCACCGCCGAACGCCAGGACCTGCGCGACCGCTACCGCGCCCTTTCGCAGCGCGTCGGGGAAGAGCGGCAGGACTACGACTCCGGCTACGGCTGGCAGCCGCTGGCCGACCAACGCGCCGCCTTCAGCGCCCGGATCGACACCGCCGTCCGCGACCGTCGCCTGACCCGCACCGAGGGCGCTCGTCTGCGCACCGATTTCGACGCCCTCGTCCGGCTGGACTCCGACTATCGCCGCGACGGCCTCAGCGCCCGCGAACAGCAGGACCTGACGGCCCGACTCGCCGATCTCGACCGCCGGCTCGGCGACGTCGCGCCCGGCGGCGGCTACGGCTACGACCCCCGCGCCGCCGAGATCGAGGCCCGCATCGTCGCCGGCGAGCGCAGCGGCCAGATCAGCCGCACCGAGGCCGCCCGCCTGCGCGACGAGCTGCGCGACCTGACCCGCCGCTGGGCCGACCTCGAGGCCCGGGTGCAGGTCCGCCGCTAACCGCGCTCAGTCCTTCAGCCAGAACAGCCCCTCCACCGTCGTCCCCAGCGCCCGCGCAAGGCCAAGGGCGAGGATGGTGGAGGGGATGAAGACCCCGTTCTCGACCGTATTGACGGTCTTGCGCGACACCCCGGCCCGCTCGGCCAGTTCGGCCTGGGTCAGGCCAGCGGCCGTGCGCACTTCCCTCAGGCGCGAGCCCAGACGCGGATCACTCATCGCGGCCCGCCGCCCGGTGCAGCAGGGCGAACCGCAGGGTCGCCGAGGCTCCGGCTGCGGTCATCACAAGGGGCAGGGCCGTCACCGCCCAGTCGGGCCGCCACAGGCCGACGACATAGGCGGCGATCACGCCCGGCAGCAGCACCCAGAAGCCGGTGGTGATGGCCTGGTCGCGGAACGCCCGCGTCAGCTCGTCTTCGAGAAACCGCTTCACCCGCCGCGCGCCGCCGTCCCAGCCCATGACCAGCGCGGGCAGGGCCAGACCCCAGAGCGCGCTCCATATCGCCACCGTCCCGACGGAGAAGGTCAGCTCGCCGCTGAGGAGGCCTCCGCTGCCCCAGGCCCCCAGGGCCCCGCCGGCCAGCCCGCAGGCCGAGAGGAGGGTCAGTCGCTCGGCGCGCTTGTGCTGCTCGCGATCCCGCCGCCCGGGGCTGGCGGCCAGCCGCCTCGCCTCGCGGCCCGGCGCATGGGCCAGCGTCAAGGCGGCGAGGCCGAGGGTGACGGCCGTCAGGACGGCCACCGCCAGAACCGTCGGCGGCGCCTCGCCCCTCAGCACCGCGACGCCGACGGCGACATCCATCAGCAGCGCGCCCGTCAGCACGACCAGCGCGGTCGTGAACCGCGTGGACCGTTTCGCCTCCCGCGCCTCCAGCGCCCGTTGCTCCGTCTCGTCCATGATCGTCCCTCCGACAGGCGGCCTGTGAGCGTCACTCATCGCGGTCGGCCGCCCGGTGCAGCAGGGCGAAGCGACCGCAGGCGGCCGCCGCCCCGGCCCACAGCGCCAGCGGCATGAAGACGATCGCCTGGTCCGGCCGCCACAGGCCGAACAGATAGACGGCGATCATTCCGGGAAGCAGCACCCAGAAGCCGGTGGTGACGGCCCGCGCCCGGAAGGCCCGGGTCAGTTCGTCCTCCAGATAGCGCTTCGCCGCCCGGGCTCCGCCGTCCCAGCCCATGACCATGGCGGGCAGGGTCAGGGCCATGATGGCGAAGGCCGCGATGACCATGACGGCGTCCAGCTCCATCTCACCGGCGACGATGTCGCCCCCGCGCAGCACGGCGATCAGGGCGAACACCAGCGACGAGATGCTCAGGGTCATCATCTGCCCCGTGCGGGCCCTTTGTTCGCGGTCCCGACGTCCGGGGCTCGCCGCCAGCCGGCGCGTCTCGGGGCCGGGCGCATGGCCCAGCATCATCGCCAGGGCGGCGAGTCCGACGGTGACGAAGGCCAGGACGATGATCGTGACGGTGGTGGGCGGTATGACCCCCCTGACCATCGAGACCGCCGTGGCGATGTCGATCAGCACCGCCGCCATCAGAACGATCAGCGCTGTCCTGAACCGCCGCGCCCGTTTGGCTTCCCGCGCCTCCAGCGCGCGCTGCTCCCGTTCGTTCATGACCCGCTCCGGTCGATGTAACCTGTGAGTTACACCTATCACCTACAGGTTACATGACGTCAAGAGATTCCTCAGGGGTCCAGGCCCGCATCGATCCGACCGATTCTGACGCACCGACCGGCTAGTATGCGTCAGTCGACCGGGAAGGCCTTGGGAGGAGTCTAAAGAGTCGACATGACCATTCCGCTGGAAATCAAGGACTTGGGTCCGGACGGTAGACTCATTCCACTATCGACTCCCCCTTTTCCGCCGCCGCCCGTCCCCGGCGCCCGACCGGATCCGCCGGGTCACGCCGCCAGGCGACACCCTCGTCGACGGCGGCTAGTCTCGCTGTGACAGGGAGTCTCCGCCGCATGACCGACGCCTCGACCGACACCACCCCCGCGCCCGGCAGCCGCTGGCGCCTGATCGGTCCCGGCATCGTCGCCGCCGCCACCGGCGTAGGGGCGGGGGATCTGGTCGCGACACTGATCGCCGGCTCGATGTTCGGCTACGCCCTGCTGTGGGCGGCCGTGGCCGGAACCCTGCTGAAGATATCCCTCGCCGAAGCCGTCGGCCGCTGGGCCCTGGCCTCGGGACGGACCATCTTCGACGGCTGGTCCAGCCTCGGGCCGGGCTGGTTCGGCGGGCGGCTCAACTGGGCCAGCGTCTATTTCGGCGTCTATGTCGTGCTCTGGGGCTTCGTCTACGGGGCCACGGCCATGACCGCCTCGGCCCTGCCGCTGGCGGCCTTGCTGGACGGCACGGCCATGGCCCTGGACCTCAAGACCTGGGCTATGATCTGCGGCGTGGTCGGCCTCGTCCTCGTCTGGTTCAACCGCTATCCGGTGTTCGAGAAGCTGATGACCGGCCTCGTCGCGGTGATGTTCGTCACCGTGGTCGGGCTGGCCTTCATCGTCGCCCCCGACCTCCCGGCGATGGCCCGCGGCCTGGTCCCGACCCTGCCGGCGGGCTCGGCCTTCTACACCCTGGGCCTGATCGGCGGCGTCGGCGGCACCATCACCTTGGCCGCCTATGGCTACTGGATCGGCGAAAAAGGCTGGCGCGGACCGGCCTGGATGCGGGTGATGAAGCTGGACAACCGGGTCGGCTACGCCGTCACCGGCGTCTTCGTCATCGCCATGCTGATCGTCGGCGCCGAGTTGCTTTATGCTTCAAACATCGCCCTCTCCAGCGGCGACCGCGGCCTGCTGGACCTTGACCAGGTGCTGCGCGACCGCTTCGGCGACGTGGTGGGAATCATGTTCCTGGTCGGCTTCTTCGCCGCCAGCTTCTCGTCCCTTATCGGGGTCTGGCACGGCGTCAGCCTGATGTTCGCGGACTTCTGGGCCCATGTCCGCGGCCGCGCTGACGATGACACGGCTAGGGGGGAGGGCAGCCCGGCCTTCCGCGGCTATCTGCTCTGGCTGACCTTCCCGCCCATGGCCCTGCTGTTCATGGACCGTCCGTTCGGCCTGATCGTCGCCTACGGCGCGCTGGGAGCCCTGTTCATGCCCTTCCTCGCCCTGACCCTGATCTGGCTGCTCAACTCCTCGCGCACCCCGGCCGAGTGGCGCAGCCACTGGCTCTCCAACGGCATGCTGGCGGCGGGCGGCGTCCTGTTCTGCGTCCTGGCGGGGCGCGAGTTGATGGGCCTGTTCAGCTAGAGCAGCAGCGCCCCTTCGTGGCGCAGCAGCCAGCCCTTGCGCTCCAGCCCGCCGCCGAATCCGACCAGCGCCCCGTCGGCTCCCACCACCCGGTGGCAGGCCAGCACCAGCGGGATCGGATTGCGGTTCAGGGCCACGCCCGCCGCCTGCGCCGCCCCCGGCTCTCCCGCGCGCCGGGCCATCTCGCCATAGCTGATGGTCGCGCCCGCCGGCACCTCGGCCAGGGCCCGCCACACCCGGGCGTGAAAGCCGTCGCCGGCGGTCGCGCCGTCCAACGACCACTGCGCCCCGGTCAGGGCTTCCCGATCGCCGTCGAAATAGGCCGCCAGGATTCGGGCGACCGCCGCCGACGGGGCGCCGTCGGCCAGCGCCGCCGCCGGATATTCGCGCCGCATCGCCTTGATCAGCCCGTCGCCGAAAGACAGGCCGCGCAGCACCCCGTCCTCATCGCAGGCCAGGGCCAGCGGACCGATCGGACTGTCGATCCACGACAGGGTCAGAGCGGGCGGAGGAGAAGGCGTCATGGCGCCATCCTGCACCGGACGGTCCGCCAAGGCTCGCGGTTTTCGGCCCCGGTCGCGGCGGGGGAACCTTCACCGTACCGCACGCGCTCCCTTGCCATGTTCGATTTTGCCGCGCTCGGCGCCGATCCCTTGTTCCGCTTCGGCGGGGCCGCCGTAACGCTGGGCGGTCTGGCGACCGGCGGGGTGATCTTCCTCGTCGCCTGGGCCCTGTCGCGGATCGTCAGCCGAAGTCTGCGCAGGCTGCGCGAGCGGTCCGGCCGAACCGCCGGCTCCCTCTATGTGCTCGAGAAGCTGGTGAGCTACGGGCTGATCGTCTTTGGCGTCTTCGCGGGCCTGTCAGCGGCGGGTCTGAACCTGTCCTCGCTCGCGGTGTTCGCCGGCGCCATCGGCATCGGCGTCGGCCTCGGCCTGCAGGGGGTGGTCAAGGAGTTCGTCTCCGGCCTGTTCCTGATCTTCGACCGCATGGTCTCGATCGGCGACTATGTCGAACTGGAGGACGAGGTGCGCGGCGTCATCGCCGAGATCGGCCCCCGCGCCACCCGCATCCGCAACAACGACAACATCAACATCCTCGTCCCCAACTCGAAGCTGATCGAGGGCCGGGTGATCAATTGGACGCTCAAGGGCGACACTCGGCGCATCCACATCCCTTTCTCGGTGGCCTATGGGGCCAAGCGTTCCGAAGTGCGCGAGGCGGTGCTGGCGGCGGCCCGCACCAGTCCTTTCACACTGCCCGAGACCGAAACCCGCAAGAGCCAGGTCTGGCTGGTCGGCTTCGGCGAGTCCGGCCTGGACTTCGAGCTGCTGGTCTGGCCGACCCGCGAGGCGGTCAAGCGGCCGGCGGCCATGCATGCCGCCTACACCTGGGCCATCGCCGACGCCCTGGAGAATGCCGGGATCGAGATCCCCTTCCCGCAGACCGACCTGCACATCCGCAGCGTCTTCGGCCACGAGGGCGAGGACGCGCTCAGGACGCTGGGCCTTGCTGCGGATGACGCCGCTGCGGGGGCCCGGAAAGCGCGGCCGTTGCCCGTCCATCGAGGCCCCGCGGTCAACGACGCCGCCGAGGACCTGATGACGCCGGCCCAGCGGGCCCCCGGCAACGACGAAGAGGCCGGTTGAGCCCGGCCCGGCCGTCGTATTGCCAGGCCTGGCGGCGCAGCGCACAGTCCCGCTCGCGCCTGATCCTGGGCGCCTTCAGGAATTTGCGACATGGCCAGTCTGCGCGGCGCGATCAGCCTTTCCGCCCCCACCGTGCCCGTGTTCGGCATCGCGGTTTTCATCGCCCTGCTGGCGGTGCTGGCCCGCTTCCTCGGCATCGACATCCCGTGGGTCAGCGGACATGTCGCCGAGACCCTGCTCATCGCCTTTGCGGTGCTCAGCGCCGGCGTGCTGCTGAAGGGGCTCTAGCCCCGCTCCCGGCGCTCACGGCATCAGGGCGTTCATCTCCGACCACGGCAGGCCGCCCTCCATCATCGGCTCCGGATTTCCGTCGGCCAGGAAGTCCCGGGTCAGGGTCGCGACGCGGCCGAAGGCGGCGCTGGCCAGTCCCGAGCCGGCGCTCAGCCGCCGCACGCCCAGCCGCTCCAGCTCCGCCGCTCCGGGCAGGCCCGGGAAGGCCAGCAGATTGACCGGCAGCGGGGTGCCCGCCGTCAGGGCCGCGATCCCCGCCGTCTCGACCAGCCCCGGGGCGAAGAAGCCGTCCGCGCCCGCGGCCGCATAGACCGCCGCCCGCCGCAGCGCCTCGTCCACCCGGGTCTCAGCCGGGCCGACGCCCCTCAGCCACACGTCGCAGCGGGCGTTGATGAACAGCTCGCCGCCCGCCGCCGCCCGGATCGCCGCGATCTTGGCCGCCAGCAGCTCCGGCGAACCGCCGCCGTCCTCGATGTTGATCCCCTGCGCCCCCGCCTCGACCACCTTCAGGGCCGCCGCCGCCACCGCGGCCGGATCATCCGAATAGCCGCCCTCGAAATCGACCGAGACCGGCAGGCCCTGGGCCGCCCGGACCACGTCCCGGGTCGCCTGCACCACCCGTTCGACCGGCAGGGCGTCCCCGTCCGGCCAGCCCAGCGCCCAGGCCACGCCCGCGCTGGTGGTGGCTATCGCCTTCGCGCCAAGCGAGCGCATCAGCGCCGCCGACCCTCCGTCCCAGGCGTTGGGCAGGATCAGCAGGCCGGATCGGTGCAGGTCGCGGAAGGCGGTCATGGGCGGAGGGCTCCTCGGTTCGACGGATAGCATGGCCGCCGCCGCCCGTGCGCGCTGGCGGTTTCCGGACAGCGTCACCGTCCTGCCGCCACCCACCTGCCAGCATGCTGTCAGCAGCCGCTACGGCGGCCGCGCGTTCACTGGCGAACCGCTCCCTCTCGCCCTAGATTGCGTTCATGAACCGTTCCAGTTCGCCCAAGGGCTCCGCGCCCCGCACCACCAAGCCGGTCCACATTCCGGGCCAGGTCGCCGAGGCGCCCGCCGCCTTCCTGCGCGACGACGAAGGCCGCGCGCCCCGCATGCCGGTCAAGACCCCGAACATGCCGATGTTCGCCCCCGTCACCGGCCCGCGCCTGACGCCCGAGGAGGCCCCCGGCTCCCCCGCCGACTGGGTCCCGCACCGCCCCGAGCGGCCGGCGGAACGCAAGCACATCCCCTTCCGGCTCGAGACCAAATACACCCCCGCCGGCGACCAGCCCTCGGCCATCGCCGAGCTCGTGGCCACGGCGAAGACCGGCGAGCGCGACCAGGTCCTGCTCGGCGTCACCGGCTCGGGCAAGACCTTCACCATGGCCAAGGTCATCGAGGCCACCCAGCGCCCCGCCCTGATCCTCGCCCACAACAAGACCCTCGCCGCCCAGCTCTACAGCGAGTTCAAGAGCTTCTTCCCCGACAACGCGGTCGAGTATTTCGTCAGCTACTACGACTACTACCAGCCCGAGGCCTACGTCCCGCGCACCGACACCTACATCGAGAAGGACAGCTCGGTGAACGAGCAGATCGACCGCATGCGCCACTCGGCGACGCGGGCGATTCTGGAGCGGGACGATGTGATCGTGGTGGCCTCGGTCAGCTGCATCTACGGCATCGGCTCGGTCGAGACCTATACGGCGATGACGTTCACGCTGAAGGTGGGGGACACGATCGACGAGGCGAAGCTGAGGGCCGACCTGATCGCGCTTCAGTACAAGCGCAACGACGCGGCGTTCGAGCGCGGCATGTTCCGCAAGCGCGGCGACACGATCGAGATCTTCCCCGTCCACCAGGAAGACCGCGCCTGGCGCATCCAGCTGTTCGGCGACGAGCTGGAATCCATCCAGGAGTTCGATCCCCTCACGGGCAAGAAAACGGCGGACCTGGAAGAGGTCACCGTCTACGCCGCCAGCCACTACGTCACCCCGCGCCCCTCGCTCAACCAGGCCATCACCGGCATCAAGGCCGAGCTCAAGGAGACGCTCGACTGGATGGTCGAGAACGGCAAGCTGCTGGAGGCCCAGCGGCTCGAGCAACGCGTGCGCTTCGATCTGGAGATGATGGAGGCCACCGGCTCCTGCGCCGGCATCGAGAACTACAGCCGCTGGCTGACCGGCCGCGCCCCGGGCGAGCCGCCGCCCACCTTCTTC